>Ga0180008_1000021_pt1 | contig 177773 bp, 251 predicted proteins | sample MM_PW_MetaG_FD_121121 | JGI IMG/M metagenome (GOLD analysis project Ga0180008, IMG submission 121121) | Groundwater microbial communities from the Aspo Hard Rock Laboratory (HRL) deep subsurface site, Sweden - MM_PW_MetaG | ecosystem: Environmental > Aquatic > Deep subsurface > Groundwater... | reverse complement strand
CTCGTGCTCACTCTGACGGTAGACACCCTCGAGCGTCCATCCGTAGCGCAAACCGGACGTCAGGAACCATACGGACTGCCACAGGCCACCGCTTGCCCAGAGAGACAGCCCCAGAATCCAGTTGCCGGTAACCACGGTGACCACGACCCCGATCAGGAAGGCAATCGCCATGAGGTCTTCAGTCTGGAGTACGTGAACCCCCTCATGATCCCGGACTGAGGTTGCCTCAAGAGATTGGGTGATCAGGCGCAGCCCGGGCTGGAAGACGATAATGTGGCCGACGGTGGTCGACCATCGCCACAGCGGCTTCTTCCCGTCGCGCTTGCAGACAACCCAGTGTCGCCACTCGGCCGTCAAAGTTCCGTCCCGTTCCATACGAAGCCCGCGGGCAGCGAAGATGCACAGGATTAGAATAAGCGGGTACGAGACCAGCAGCGTGTAGGGTAGGGCCAGCGCAAAATTGATCCAACGTGTTTTCTTCACTTCTCCTCCAACGCACTATCCGCGATTTCCTTTGCGAGCAGTGTAGCTCCTCTGATTCGTTGACGCGCCTCCTCGCTTCTGTATGGTTCAGACGCGATCAGCTCGATCCCAACAACGTTGATGTCGTAGGGCAGCTCAACCGTGAGCACCTCGCCATCTTCGATCATCAGATGGGCAGAGAGGGGGCTATACGTGTTGAGGGTAGAGTTTATCCCGTACAGGACATCCTCAAACCTTATACTCTTTTGCAGGTGTCCTGGGTCCAGTACCAGGGTCAGTCCTTTGATCTTTATCTCTGGCATCTCATCCTCCTAGTCCCAGTCTGGGATCACTAAACCTCCCAGCAGGTATGTAGTTCGGGTCAATCGTATCCGTAATGTGTTGATGCCGGGCTCGACGTAACACCCATTGACGTGTATGAGCTAAGGGAATTCCCCTGCCATCAACTCTGCGAAGTGGTGGCAGTACCCGTGGGTCTCATGACTTTCGTGCTTCTCGATCCAATCGTGGTATTTCTGTTCCATCTTTCGGGTCCTCAGCCCGAGACTTCCACGGCAAGGTGAGTTGAACGTCGGCAGCAGACTTGGCTACTTCGATCGCCCACTGCCGCACACGTTGAGCACAACTCAAATGATAGACCGCCCCGTTGTCGTCAATAATGACGTGTTTGACCGCGCCCGGGCCTCGGATCCTCATTGTGCATCTACACCCGGAGCACACGACTACCTCCCCCCTAAACTGGACGAACTGAGATGCGCGGGGGCCGGCGACAGGAACGAAGACCATCTCTCCTTCCGGCGTCTGTCCGATCGGAAGGGGTGCTCGGTCCTTGGGCTCCACCTCGAGATTCGGGTTCTTGTGCTCGGGTAGGCAGGCCCTTCTGATCGCCGCCCGAATTGCGGGAGTACTGACATGTGAATCATACTCGCGCATCTTGATAACGAAGCGATCTCCAATTCCCACGGTAATGCTCTGGTCCGGGTAGAGTCGTTCGAGCATCATGTGGAGTCGCCCGAGATCGCATTCGCTATTTCCAGGGCCGGTGTGGACAACGATGTCCGCCTCTTGTGTTGCCTCAATCGTTCCCGTGAGCTGCCGTACGCTGTCCATCTCCTGCTCCTTCCATATTTTCGAGCAATATGGGGCTGACCAACCCGAGATACTCTCGGATCTGTCCGAAGATGAACTGCATCTCTGGAGCAGCCTTCTTGTGATCACGAAGAGACACCATGTGCCTCCACTGACGGAAGTTGGTGGTGTAGCCGATCCAGGCGGCCAGGGCATGTGCGAGATTATAGCGGGCGTCCTCCCGCTTCCACTTCTCTATCTCGATGAGCTTCCGGTAGCTGTTCATGGTGGAGAACATCTGCATTACCCAGTCGTCGGCGTAGTAGCAGGCCGAGTCTTCGTCATATTGTCCCAGTAGCCTGTCAGGAGCTCCCATGGGCTTGATGAGGTAGACGACGTCCCGGAGGTTGTAGCCGATGTACCTCGTGCTGGACTGTGTGATTCCTCCCAAACGATGCCTAACCAACTCATGGGTGGCCACTCTGCTAATCCTGAAGGTCACAGAGAAGTTGCCGTGCTCAAGCACAGATTCATGCGGGAAAGGTTTGAAGTTCAAGAGACGACTGAGCATCGCCTCAGCTTCAGAGAAGGGGAGAACCTCTAACTCTGATGGAAGACCAATCGACGACCCGCCACTGATCGTTACCGGAGTCCCTACGGAAAACATAGGGCCCGTAGCCACACTAGGTGACGGCGTTGGGTCAATGGTCACGGAGGGATACGCGCTCTCGAAACAGCTAACGACCTCACCAGCAACTTCAAAAGCAATCAGTCGCTCACGACTCAAAGCTGCCATGCACGCGCACTTTGCCAGCTCCTTCCTTGCATAGTTTACCGAGGGCAGGTAAACCTGCGGTACCATCACATGAATTTTCATGACTGCTCTTTTGCTCGGGTCAGGCGCTCAAAGAGTTCTTTGTTCGGCTTGTAGGTCTCATGCGGGGCCTGCTCGACGAACGTGACCGTGATCTCTATCGCGCAGAACCCTCCGTTCTTTTCCCAGATGACCTTCGCCAGTATTTCCGCAAACGCCTCTGGTGATACTCCGCCACCGAGATTACCACTTCCACCAGCAGAGATCGCGGCGATCTCATCTTCCGGTTTGCTGCGCCACCAGTCGTCAAAGGGCCACAGCTCACCAACTGCGCTTTCTATGTCATCGGTCCTTTCAATAGCATAACCCGTCACTGTAAGATCAATCTCATAGTATCGACTCATTGCTGTCTCCTGTCAGATGTGCATGTCCACGACCACACCCACATGGTCGATGTAGCGCTCGAGCAGGTTGAGCACTTCACGAATAAACTTCTCTGTTCCGTGCTCACACCGTGACGTGCCAAATCACCCCATCTTCCCCTTGGCGAACCAGTCCTTCTCCGGGGTGATGTATCCATTATTCAGCCGTAGCTTCGCGCACACTGGAGATGGAGAGAACTTCCGTATGTGGCAACGAGCCCGAGTTGCCCTCGCCTACCGAAAACTCTGCAAATTCCTCTGACCAACGCCCACCGATGTCAAACCAGTCCCAGAGACTATCCGGATTGTAAGTGGATTTGTAAGTGCCGAGCCCCTGGCATTTAGTACAACCTGGGTTCGGCGTGCCGTACAATGGGTGTGCAACTTCTATTTTCTTAGCCCGCGCCAGTACAGGCTCGATCATCTCGTCCCAATCCTGAGTTTGATCTTCGGAGTATTTCAACCGCAGCTTGTCTATGTCACCCGCTACAGCAGCTCTACTCTCTGCCAATGACCGATCGCCGACGCAGTAACAGGGCTCATCGTACTCCTCTACTTGAGTACATTCATTGAATGGCTCCATGAGGTCGGCCACCAATGCTTGAGTCGGGACAGCGCCACTCGGTAGGATCACCAGCACCACGTAATGAGACATATGCTTACTCCTGTTGCGCGAGGACTACTCCTCGTACGGGTACTCATCAGCGAGATCGTCTTGTATGCGGTTCTGCACTCTGGCAAGACGGTCATTGATCCTGCCAAGATCCTGCTCGACCACTCGAAGCCGCTCCTTACACACCTCGAGAGTCATGCCTGTGTGAAGCTCACCCAGCTTTGCCGCGAGTGTGTACATCCTACCACTGAGTGCGTAGATATCGTTGATGTGGTCAGACGTGCTCACGATTCGCCTCTTGAGTCAGCAAGCGTATGAACACCGCTGCTTCTTCGTCTTCGAGCGTTCGCCCCTGAGCGACAGCAATAACCATCCCCTCCAAGAGCTGGATCGTCATTCGTTCTTTGTAGAGGAGGTTGATCAACTCCCCTTTCTTGGCACCATCTATGGGGCAGCCAGCCTCGTGCCCCCGATACGCCTTACAGTACGGGCAGTCCATTTTCACCTCACTTGTGTGGAGTCATGTAGACCACGAGATCCACGTAGTCAATCGTCAGCGTAGAGAAGCGGCCGTCCGTGTCGGTCGCGTACAGACCCTCCAAATTTTCCTCCCATACCGGATAGGCGGCACGCTGTCCTATGTCATCTGTCTCTACCTCAATGGCGCAAACATGGAGCAACACAGAGCTGGAGCCCCCCTCCACACTCAGGGGCATACCGTCATCAAACCGAAACAGAAACCCACCGGCTGTGAGGTCGCTCTCCACAAAATGGCCGGGTCTCTCACAGATTGTGGCTCTGAGCCTCCTCGGTTTGTACAGCCTTTCACACATCGGACTTCTCCTCCGCTGACAGTGTTTCAGTTCGCGCCCATAGGTACTGACTGCATTTCGAGCAAAACCTAACCGTGATGCCCTCTGCAAGCTCCAAGAGGTCCATACAACTCGAGAGTTTGCACACCGGGCAGGTTGCTACCGCACGCCCTCTCTGTTGGATGTAGAGTTTTCCTCCTCCCAGTTCGGCAGGAGCTCGGACCCAGCTCGCTCCGCCTATGACCAGCGCAAACCCCCCGTCCATCTCGATAGGGGGTGAAACTCGGTAGTCCATTCCGTTTTTCACTTCCCAGCTGATCTCCTCACTCATCCTCCTCTCCTTTCAGAACGGGCTCACCAGGAAAGTCAGAACACAGATCACACAGCCTGCCAAATCCCGGAAGATCTCGTATCCAACGCTCGTCCGGCAACTTGTACCACGCATCGTCTAACAGCCTGTGCACTACTGCTGCAGCTTTCTCAGACATCGCTGTGTCGAAATCCCTCATTTGATCAGGGGATAAATACTTCTCGAGGATGGGGCCACGGAACAATGGAAGACCACTCTCGTGTCTGAGCAGGAACCACCACTCCTCGATTGTCTTTGCGTAACCTCGTCGGAGTACATCCTTCGCGTGGTCCTCTTCGAGCAACTTTTCCATACACATGAAACACTCCCTTCTTCGGCTAGATGAGTTCTGCTAGCAGTGCCCTTATACCCAAAGAACGCTAAAAATAAGCGGGTGCCGTGCCACGGTGGCAGCAGCAGCACGGCACCCTACATGTGGGAACAGTATCAGTGTAGCTGATTTCATCTGAGATCATATACTCGTCGGTCTGGGATCACTAAACCTCCCAGCTGGCATCTAAGCATCATCGCAGATCAGAGACCTCTGAATCTTCGGGGTACGCCGCCAACCGACTCTGTTCATGCTCGATGGCGTCTATGAGCAGCGACACCTCTTCGTCGCTGGCCCCGGACCTACTCCTAGCTGCATAGATCGAGAGCATGATCACATCTCCGCTGCTCGTGTTGCGCACGAGTGCTCGGACGAACTCCAGCATCAGCTCGTAGTTTACGTTCTGTCTCGGAGATCCGTCCTCCAGGTGTTGAACAGGGTCGATGAGCACCCTCCTCCGATCGCCATTGATGTCCTTCGTCTCCTCCTCTCCCTGTCGTCGACATTGGGATCCTTCACGATGCGACATCAATGCCGCTGCTTCTCTTCGTCCCACTCGAGTTCCGGACATGGTGTCTCATCCGCTTTCAGTTCGCTTATGCGCTGGCCCTCAAAGCAAACGCATACAGTGCAGCACCACCCACATCCTATACAAGACATGATCCTCCTCACGTGACGGGTTTTAGGGTTTTAGCTGACGCGATCCAGCGCAGTATATGCTCTGTCGAGCGCAGGGCTGGGATCCAGTTTCACTGATGGTTGCCCTGCCCAGAAATTAGCTGTACCCACGACGTAACGTCCAATCGTATGGTCCCACACACGAACACGATCTCCTGGGGTGATCGTCTTATTCAACAGATCACCAAAGACCGCGTCCCAGGCATCAAGAGGACCGAACGTCTGCTTATAGACTTTCATCCGGTTTCACGACCTCCTCCTCGATGTAGAGACCTACATGCGTGGTCAGGTACTGTTCCCGCACTTTATTATCCGCCAGATCAGGTGCTTCCAGGAACACCACTGGTCCCGACTGAACTTCGGGTAATCCGCTTACCCTGCGCCTTTGCACAACACAATCGTAACACGAACAGAAATCACCCCGAACTTCTTCGGATGCAGTGAAGGTTACTCGATGGTGTTTCGCGGCGTTGCCAAGAAATTTCACATGCTCTCCTCGCTATCCACCATCTCGTACAAACCTACATACATAGCGTCTATCTGCTCATCAACCTCACCCTCGAATTGCGGAGCACCCCTACGCAAACGTGATAGCCCCATACTTTCACGTTTATCTGCAACGCACAGCGCACAAGGGCAAGAATCAGAGCCCGTCTCATGATGGCGCTGTGCATTCCCACGAAATATACGGCCGGACGGCTCATCCATGTACAATCCTACGAATATTTCGTGCAGTAAACCAGACGCCTCTTCCGTAACCACCCCTACGAACTGGGGTTCTCCTAAGTACAATTCCGGTAACCCGCGCTGCTTTCTCTTCTGGATATGGCAGTCAGCACAACAGCAGCCTGACTGCCTGGGATTGTGTACACGGGGTGCGTTTTCGAAGAATACACGCGCCAAATTGATCACCTCCTATGGCAAACCATCTTGAAAGTCCACTGGCCAGTGCTCATCGCAATCGGCGTCAGCCCGGCAGAGATACAGCCTAGCGTTCGCCGGACCTCGATGGTGCCGAGCGTCCATGGGGGAGACCAGATGGCGTGTGTCGCGCCCGTAGGAGGCAACGATCGCATGTAGGGTGCATTCGTCTCCGAACTGTGTGATGCACGCACAGCGCAGCTGGGAGAGGTACCCGACCACCGATTGGATCGAGCACCATCTGTCGAACGGATCGTTGCAGCTCTGGGGCATCATGGACTCGACGAATCCGGGACCCCCACTCTTGCTCGGCATGAATTGAAACATCCCCCGCTCACCCCTCGAGCCCGTGCACCAACGACAGTCGTAGTTCTTCACGAGTACGTTGCCAACGCGCTTGAGTTGGTAGCCGCGCTCGGTGTCCAGCGATAGGCTAGACTCCCGATAGCTCATGGAGGCGATGATGTAGGGGTTCAGCTCGGGGACCTCTTCTCCGCCCGAATCCGAACACGAAGACGGGGTTGCGTTACCGACGGCCACAAAGATATCAATCGACAGGTTCAAAGCCCTCGTCATGCCGCCGTGCGATCCACTCGCAAACCCTGGTTGCATCGTAACGATGACGCGAACCAAGTCTGACAGCTCTTCAGCAAGGAAGATCGGATCACGTTCCCACGCCACGCTCCTGTAGAGCAGGCGCCGAGCCAGATCGTACTTCGTGGCTTCCGGTACTGTCGGGTAGTCCGACCACTCTGATGTGGGTAGCTCCTCTTCCAAGGCTTGGAGGACATCTTGCCAGGTAGGGGGAGCAGGCTCAGCTTGACTCTCGACGAGTTCAACATCCCCCGAGTCTTCCAACCCCGAGTCTTCAATCTCGTCTTCGAGAGGCACGACATCGTTGTCTTCCGGTCTACAGCTCAACAAAATCCATACGGCCACCAAGGCGACCAGTAGGCTCGCTGATGTCAAAAACGTTCTCAGGGCATTAGTCATTGTCTTCTCCTTCTATCCTCGGAATCGTACGGGCACAAACTGTAGATAATCAAGCAAACGCGTAGAGTACAACTCTGAAGATCAGCCATGCTACCAGTATCCCCACCACCACAGCAAGAATCGGTACATTCCGCTGTGGTGGCGGGGGTGTGTCAACCACGCGACGCCACAGGCGCCGCTCCAATCCATCCATCAATCTCCGGCCCGTGTATCGTAGAGATTTACTGACGAAGACTCGTCAGAAAGGTTTCTGCATACTGAAGGTAGCGGGCGCTCTTGGGGTATGCGAACTTGTCTGCCCACCAGCGGTGGTCAACCACTGGGTATCCCATGGCTGTATCGAGGGAGAGTTGCATGGACTCCTTTGGCGGGACCGACTCGATCTCACCGGTTTTCGGGTTGCGTCGGTTGAACCGCTGCTTCCACGCAGCATGGCCAACGCCCAGCTTCGTTTCCCCACGCATCACTGCTGGGATGATCTTGGTACGGTCAAGGGTAAGGCGTTGCATGTTACCTGGCCCGAGTCGATGTTCGAAGGGAATCTCCTTACCATCCCGCTCATCGCAGGCATAAGCCTGCACGATGGTCGTGTCGGCACCCTCGATCGTATCGGCCTTCGGTCCGTTCTCTTGGTGATAGGGGAGCGTGGTCATTTCATTTCGGACCCCATGACGGTTGCAGATCTCGCACTTCTTGAAGACGAAGTAGTCGCCCGCGACGTCGAATGGGCTCTTGGTTCCCCCGATGGGGACGAGCCTGCTCGGAAGAATAGGAACGTCGCCAACGTACTGAGGCTTCTTCGTCACCTTGACAGGGCTGAAGCCCCGCACCATGTCCTCGTCCCAGTTGAACTCCTCGTCCGTTTCCCACGCCGCGGTACGGGGAGCTGCCTTGAGCAGGGCATCCATCTGAGCGCACTGCGCGTCGATTTGATCTTTATCAGGATAGGGCCAGGTAGTGAAAACGACGTCAGTGGCACGTGGGTAGGCCAACTCCTGAGTGCGCTCGGCATCTCGCTCGCTGAAGAGAAACTTCGGATCACGATCCGAAGAGTCGATCATGAAGGCGACGAGGTCAAACTTGAGCTCCTCCGCGAGCCAGATGAAATACTCGGGCGTCAGCACCCGGCTCTTGTGCATCTGACTCCAGAGACCGAGCGATACCTTACTGAGATCATGAATCACGAGGAACCTCCCTCAAGAGCTCTTCTACCGAGTAGAACACGGGAATCCCTAATTTTGCTGCCCACTTCACTTCTTTGTCCGAGCCCGGGCTCTCCCCCGGCAGACGGAGCAGTACGTCACAGTGTTGCAGCATGTCGTAGCACCATTGCATCCAGTACTCATCGGACCGGATCTCCACCATGTTGGCGAAGCTCGTCAGGTGCGGGATGTACGGGATGTACCCAAGGGTCTTCAGATGAAAGCCTGCCAGGACAGCCAAACGAATGTTGGCGATGTGGTTGCCCGAGACGGTCAGCGGACCGGCAACGTAAATCATCTTCTTCATGGTTCGATACTTCTCCTCCAGTTAGCCAGAAACGGATCGGGGGGCTTACACGCCCGAACCCGCTGTGCCAGACCCTGCACAGCCTGCTGTCTCTGAGCAGGGGTGTTTCGGTCCTCGTCCCAGAACGTAGTGATCACCTCCACACCCATCTTTGCCATCTCACGGCACAAGGCTTCGATCTCCTGGTCAAGAGCGCCGAGGTACTCCCGAGTCACCTTTACCGCTTCGCCGCGCCTCTCCGGTTTCTCCGTGGCACGCCGCTGAACCCGCTCGTAGGCCACCGCAGGCAGCGCGGACAACCGGATGATGATGTGCGGGTACCCGACGAACATCGTCATCTCGGCGAAGAGACGACGATAGGTGTCGTACTCACGATCCTCCATCATCCCAGACTTATAGATCAACCTGGCGAAACAAGTATCGAGCCAGAACCCACCATCCAGAACAGCGTGACCGAGCCCGGCCATCACTTTGTTCTGCGCGAGCTTGTGTTGTGAAAATCGACGGGTCAGTTGATCTATCTGAAGAATCGCTGAGTAGCGCTTCATGTCCAGATAGAAATCCTCGAGATACGGGTTACCATCCTCCTGTGCCATCTCGATCAGAGGCTCGGTGCCGAGCTCGGCAGCCAACTCTCTGCACATGCTCGTCTTACCCGAACCGATCGTTCCCAAAACCAGCACAACTCTGCCGTCCATCTGCTCACCCTTCCTCGTCAAGGAGCAACTCTGGTCTGAGATATCTGAGATATCTGAGATAATAAGCCTCTCAGCGGGCATGAAAACAGCCCCTAATCAGATCGTAGCACACGGCGGCGTCCCATCGTCTCCTATCGCGTTGAGCCTGCCGACGACGGCTTCACACCCATCCTTGTGCCTCCATGAACGCATAGCCATCCTCGAGGTCCGAGGAGGTTCTGAAGGGCGGCAGGCTCTTTCGAATAGAAGTTCCGTATGGTTGGTCCAAGAGCCGTCGATCAGTGATGACCACGACCCCGATGTCGGTTCTGCTTCGTATGAGCCGACCAGTCCCTTGACGAAGAGCGATAGTTGCTCGAGGGACCGTGTACTCCATGAACGAGTTCCGACCATTGGCGATCAGGTACTCCTCCATCGCCTTGTTGATCGGATCAGTTGGTACAGGAAATGGGATCTTGTCGAGCAGCAATCCGGTCAAGGCTCGGCCAGGGACGTTGACTCCAGTCCGAAAACTGTCCACGCCTAAGAGCACGGACTTCTCATCATTCTCGAACTCCTCAAGCAGCTTTGTTCGAGGCATGTCTCCCTGCTTCATGATCCTGAAGCCGTCTAAGTGTTTGAATGTTCGAAGCGCCCGTGCCACATAATTCAAGTTCTGCCAGCTCGTGAACAGCAGAAGTGTACGGCCGCCGCACATCTCAATCAGGCTTGCTGCGCAGCCTGCGACCTCGGCCTGCCATGTCACCATCGCACGGTGATCTCCGCTCTTCGGAGGAGCAGTTATGTCAGACGGGATGATCAAGATACCCTGCTTGGCCAGATCGAACGGAGAGGGGGCTATGATTTCGCCAGCCTCCTCTGGCACCCCGATCTCCTCACGAACAAAACCGAATGAGCCACCGGTCGTCATCGTTGCGCTGATCAGACCTGTGGATCTCTTGTTGAACAAGATCCCCTCGAGCAGCTCTCCTACGCGCAGAGGTCTGGCTTCTACCCCGTACCAACCCTTCTCCTTGTTCTGCGTCAGCCAGTAGATCCAATTTGGCTCGTCCACTTCTGCGGCCTGCTGGACATGTATTGAGAGAATGCAGGCAAATTTTTCTATCTGAGTCGCTCTCTTGGCCGCGACTGCGGCTCCTTGCAACTTGAAATCAGCCGCACGACTCTCACACAGATGACACGCTGCCTGGAGAGCCGCCGACAACGGAGCTGCGTCGACCCACCCTCCGGTATAGAGACGATGAATCTCTCGATTCTTGATCTTATTGGAGACGGCTTCGAAGAAAGCACCCGTAAACCGGATGATGTTTTGCTCTGTCCGTGTCCACTCCTTGGCGAGAACAGAGTCTTGACTTGATCGGGGGGCCTTCCTCCTCATCCATGCGGAGATGCGGTTGATCAAACTTGGAGTTAGGGTCCAACCAAGGAAGTCTCGAGCAATGTGCGGGATCTCATGCGCCTCATCACAGATCATCACAGAATGATCCGGCATGTTCGCGCCCTCGCCCACGAAGCAGATGTGGTAGTTCATCACAATGATGTCTGACCTGACAGCTGTTCGCCTGGCAATGTTCGCGAAGCATCGATCCTTATTCGGGCACACGCCGCCCAGACACTCATCCGCAGAGCTGCTCGCCCGACCCCAGAGACCAAACTCAATGTCCAGGTCCGACCGGTCACCACTTGTTGTCTTCGCGACCCACTCCATATACGAGCGCACTGCATCCATGTGGTTCGTGTATGGATGGGGCTGCTCCCAGTCGTATGCAGGGTTTGCCCACCTCGGTGCGAGCTGGCCTATGAGCTTCTCATGCTTGATGCGGCACAGATAGTTGGACCGGCCCTTGAGCAATCCGTAGCTGAATTTCCACGGCAGGACTCGCGCAAGAAATGGTAGATCCTTCGAGATCAACTGCTCTTGCAATGCGATGCCGGCCGTAGCGATGACCACCTTCTCCTTGTTGTCGTGCGCGAACTTGATCGCAGCCACTGAGTACGCGAAAGTCTTTCCGGATCCTGTCGGACCTTCTGCCACCAGATCCCTTTTCTCGTTGATTGCGCGATCGAACGCCCGGGCGAGCTCCACCTGCCCAGGGCGCATCTCATAGTTGTCGAGCTCGGTATCGAAAACGCCACCTGGCCCAAACACGTCGTCAATGTAGCTACTCATCCTCACCCTCCTCTTCTGACTCCCAGTACTCTTGGATAGAATCGCAGACCAGATCACGAGCACGCGGTGTCAGAAGACGCATACAGGAGGAGGAAAACAGCGTGCCACCAGAAGAGTTGATCTCCTCGTCCAGCTCCTCCCAGAGCATTCCGTGGTGCCACGTGCAGAACAGCGCCTCGCGTACCGAAGCACAATCCAAGCATGTTTTGTGCCTTACGACACACCGGTGGGCGACATACTCATGCTTCTCGAGGTCATACCTTGAGCGGTCATCAACATACACCCGAAGATCGTAGCTCTCACCGGCAAGAATATCGCGAGCACACTCGGCGCACACATGAACCTTCCGTGCTCTGACCAGGGCCTTTCTTAGGAGCGGAACAAAGTCATCATCACACGTATCAATGGCACAACTACACTCACTCACTTTTCCTCTCTTTCGCTTCCTCTCTTTCATCGAACGCCTCCGCCCCACACAACGCTTTGATCTCTTCATGCTGCTCAGGCGTCAAGACGTCATAGGGGTTTACCTTGTAGTCATAGTCTTCAGCCAGTGCGATCACTATCTTCTCGAGGAGGGCGATCCGCTCATGCGCTTCTTGCAGTGCATCCTCGGTGTCGGGGTCACCAGAGTCTGAGCTGGCCACCGAACGACACAACATTGTGATCAACGATGAGCCGCCCGATGTCGTCGAAGTCCTCCCCCCTCCATCTGACAACACCGTTTAGGACATAGCCCCATGGCGTGAAAAAGTGCTCTATGAGATACTCCAACCACTCGACATAATAGTAGAACTTCTCAGCCCCATTCCACTCGAGCCGGCTTCCATCGTCATTCGGTACCCACTGGCACCAGAGTCCTGGTTGACCTGTTGGGGGGTGGTTGTAGTCGATAATCGACGCATCATTCGCTTGCCCGGCGTACCCGCCTCCTCCGACGAAGTATCCGCCCTCCAGGCCAACAGGAAGACCGACTAGCGAACGATCGCGATCTCGGTATTTCTCCACGAGGTGGGCCTCACGTTGCATCCGTCGAGTTCCCGAGAATGCCAACAGATAGCAGCGGTGTTCTGGAGTGAGTGGTGGCGTGATGGCGAAGTGACCCTCAAAGTCAGTTGTATAGCCCATGTTTCTGCTTCCTATTCAATGACTTCAAAGTCTTTCGGTACGGTATCGCCATCCCGCAAGGGGCGTACGAACCAGCGTGCGACGTGGTAGGACTTCTGCGCCGCCATGAGTTCCATCCGATACTCTACGGCTTCAATGGTCTTAGACCGGAAGAACAAGCTGGCCCACTCATTCCGTGGCTTCTCAAAACGAGTGGGCAGCTCAAAACAGACGATCGCCTCCCAGTACTTCGGCTTGGCGAACTCCCGAAAGTAGCGATCCGCTCCTTTGACGGGCCACCTGCCCTGTACTTTCCCGCAGACCAGGCACAGGCTGAAGTTCAAGTAGTCGTTACTGGCTCCCTTCTCTCTCAAGCCGATAAGTTCGTGTGGTAGAACGCTTCCTCGATCAACCCGGCCACCCGGCCATCTGATCCCGAAGAGCCCAGTACACTTCGCAGTGATCGCGGCCACGCATTCATGACCGCAAGATGCACATCGATCACTCATCATCACCCTCCTCTTTTCGGATTTCATGCCGCCTACGTTCTTCCTCCAATGACGCGATAGTGCACTCGAGATCAGCTCTCAGCAGTACTATCATGGACTCAGCGGCGGCCAGCTCACATTCCGCACATCTATTCGGCTCTAGGACCCCATGAGCGCATGTATGTTCACTACTCTTCCCAAGTCCTAACGCTACCGTCAGCGTGGACTACAAACATCGTCGTGTAACTCATACTATCTCCTAATCGACTTACCGACTTGGGCAACTTGTAGATTTCTCGACATGCCACGGCTCTTTCGAGCTCGGTCACGACGGCACGACATAAGCGCTTCACGTTCTCATTATCCAGAACCATAGGCAAGAACTCGGCGTGAAGCCTATCTAGAAAACTCTTGTGATCCCAACTCCTGCAACTCCAGCCCTCCATGTCAATATCAAGTATGATATTAGTCACGGTGCCCCCCTGATTAGAGGGAATGACCTTGAACGCAGGAATCAGCAACTCAACATGCTCGACAGTTTCTTCTTTTTGCACCCCGATAAGGGCGCTTACACGGTCCGCCAAATCATACGCAGTTGTGTACGGCAGCGGCTCGGTTGTGAATGTAAACCCAAAGAGGTTGAGACGTACACAGAAGTATTGTGCACTAATCTGAGTGAGATTCACCGTATGTAGCACTATTCCTCCTCAATCCACAGAGACCAACCAGCCCCGAAAGCCAGCTGGTATTCGATCAGCGTAGCCTCAGCCTCCTCTCTGGTGTCAAAACTGTCAATCTCCTCAGTCCGTTTATACCTATACCGGCCTACGATCTTGAACACGGTGCCCTCTAACTGTGGAACGACCAGTGTGGACCGGCTTCTGGGTTAAGCTCGACCGATCCTGATCCATCATTTACACCTGCTCCGTTGTGGTAGATCATGCCCATCACAAACCAATACTTTCGATTTCCTTCCTTACCCGGCTTATAGAGCGTCACCATGAACGAGAAGTGCCGAGGCAGCAGTTCAAAATCCTCTGGAAGTTTGACTGGCAGGTATGAATCAGGTGTGAGCACCGCGATCGTTTTTCCTTCGAGATCCTTGTCGGCGTACCGAGCAGCATAATCCAGCGCCTTGTCCAGCTTGTCGACGAGCTCTATCCCCGGGTGTGTCACGTCAAGCTCCTCGCACTTTTTTCGGACGAGGTCGAGTTGCCTCTGCGTCTCCTCGTTGATCTCTATCATCTTGTTCCTCCTCTACCCGTCTCCAGTGTCCATAAACACCGAAATCTACCGGACCACGGCTGCCAATTGACGCTCGAGCCGGTCGTTTTGGCCGGTTTCGCTTCGAAGATGCAGGATTTACCGTTTTCTCCTCGGAGGGGGCCAATCCTTCCGCCTCTGATTTCTCGATGTCCGAGCAGGTGTTATCAGCTTCTCCGGCGTCTTTGGTCCCGCCCATGCCGCCTCCTCTTGATCGTCGCCGAGCACAACAGGCTCGTCCCGCGCGCACTGGGCCAGCACACAGAGCGTTTCATCCCGCTTCCAGCAGACCAGCACGTGCGCCTGATGTTGGCCCAGGAAGTCCCCGAGCTCACCAGCTACGTCTTCAAGTGGGCGAAGACCACTCTCCGCACCCTCCTCCCAATCAGGGACATCTGCATCCTGGGCCAACAGCGGAATAGACGTATGCACGATGCGCATCACTTCGGCCGTGGTCTATTCGGGCATCCCGTCTCGTGACACGGAACGCTATTGATCACGGCGGCTGCACACCGAGAGCACGCTACACGCCAGGATTTGCTCTTTGAGCTGTACGAGGACTTGTCAAACCCCAGCCGCCGCAGCTCCTCAATTTTCGACATCGCCGAGCTCCTCTCGCAGATTCTTGACATCCACCTCCCCCATGTACTGCTGCCGCTGGCTCGGAACATCTTTGATCCACTCAGGGGGAGCACTCTCCATCGTGATGGTCCTCCCTGGACCGACGATGACGAGCGACAGAGCCCCAAACGCGCTGCTGTCAAAGTTTTTGTTTTGATATAGCAGCAACCTGTCCGTCGTCCTCAGTGACGTGAGTGGCGTCCGCAGAATGTCTACATCGGCCCAACCGTACTTCTTCGTCAGCTCCTCATACGTGATCATATAGCGCACCCATGCCCTCTGCAGGTCTTGCAATCGGGATCCACGGGCTTACCCCAGCCGATGTCATCCGTAGCGCAATCTTCGCAGCCGTGTGTTTCCATCCAAATCTCATGCACCTCGTCCTCTACACTCCGTATTGCGTTATCCCAGTCGTCTTCAGTAAAGGGGAACATCAACTCAACCGGTTCAGCACACTGCTCCACCCCCTCGACGATCGAGCCAATCCTGACCCCTCCGTGATTCATACGGAGACTCGGCACCTCGACCTGGAATTCGACACGCTTCGACCACGTGCCGCCAGAGTTCTCCTGCCAAATCCAATTTGTTACTCGCTGGAGTGTGTCGCCAGACCAATTTGTTACTCGCTGGAGTGGCTCTGCCGTCTTGATAAAGTTCCAGAGCACCGCGGCTTCGTGTCGTCTGTCATGCAGTTCTACGCTGTGCAGCGTCATGTGGACACGCCCGTCTTCCACCCCAAGATATTCCAGCACCCGCTCAGGGACCTTGCCATCATACGATGGGTCAGGATGAATAGTCTTGCCGTGAGGAGGGCGTATCCCGACGACCGTGACACCGGCGAGCGAACGGCGGATGTAGGCCACCCACCGCTGTTTGAGTATCTTCGCTGGACGTGGTTCGATAAGCTCGACCCACGCCCCACACTCCGTGTCCTTGAAAACGCGCCGAGCTACCGATTTGATGGTAGGCCAGTTTGCGCCGATAGCAGACGAGAGCTGCTCGAGGTTCGCGATCATGATCTTTTCCTATCTGAGGGCGGGGCCAGCACCAGCCGGGGGCGTCTGGTTGGTGCTGGTCTGCACGCGTTAGGCCAATGGTGCTTGCGTGTTCGCTTACTGATCCAGCTCTTGGCGCGAACAGCCAAGATGCCTACGACGGGTACGCTAACGAACACACCCAGGATGATCTCTAAGATCACCATCATACAGTGCGGGCACATTTGTCCTCCAACTGACCATAGGCGTCTTCGTCCCGAAGATCCGGGTCATCATCAATGTCCTCCCACCAGTTCACCAAGTCGTCCGATTCTAGCCTCTCGCGTTCATCGTCAAGCCAGCGCTCATCCTCCAGCTCATCCTCCACGAGATCCAGCATATCGTAGATGATCTGTCTCTCTTCCTCTTCCTCCTGTACTTCGTCGGGTGTCAGAGCCTGATAGAACTGCCGTTCGGCCTCAAGCTGCTCCTCGACCTCACATTGGATCTGGTTCGGCTCCCTCGTCACGACCTTCCGCATCTGATCTCCTTTTTTGCTGACAACGCACCTGCCCGCTGAGAGGCTTATCGATCTCAGGCGGCTCAGCTCTCGCGTACAGATTCGACTCCTCCAACGCACAAGCAATTCTCCCCAGAACCTTGATCAACTCTGGCATGTGCTTTGAGAAAAACCTATTGCCCATGACCGTCTCATGAAACTGAATCATTTGACCTTTCTTTTCTCGGGGTCACCCATACCGGTAGATGGGTTGAAACCCATCCCGCGGCATACAAAGACCTCGCCTTCATCCCTGTACTCCTTGCCACACGAGCAGACATGCTTCGTGATGTTGAGACCGAGCAGGTGCAGCGGCAGAGTTTTACCGCACGTGCACACCGTACAGCCCCCCGCAGCCTCCAACTTTTGCCGGACCGCGTCAGCGGCCAACCGGGTCATATCTTGAGCGACGACCGCGGAGACGTCAAACAGCACACGGATCTCCTCGGTCTGCTCGTCAGACTGCAAGACGATCAATTCTGGCTGGTTGACACCAGCTCGACTGACCACGGCATAGATGATCTCATTGCGCCACCCGGACCCGGAGCACACCTCGGCCCACGCGACTCGAAGATTCCATTCCTTGTTCAGCTCGATCACTTGACCCTCCTCTTCTCGGATAGCGGTCCGACGTGCTGCAGAGGCTCCAGAGGCGCCGACTCCTCTCCATTCAGGAATCTCGCAGCCTGATTGACCAGTTGATCATGGATGTAGACCCTCGTGCGCGAGGGGCCAATCCATTTCCCTGTTTTCTCGTAGACGTCCTTCGGACATTCGGGCGAACACCCTCGGTACGCTATCCCGCAATCAGCATGATGGAATCTCCACCAGGCAGGCGGAGGAGTGTCCGGCTCCCCCTCCCAATTCTCGGGAAGTTCGCTACCCTCTTCTTCAGGCTCCACATGTTCCTCGTCTACCATTTGATCCTCCAAAGAGCTCCTCGACCCACCTCTCCTCACCGCGACGGACAGGATCGGCACCGTAGAGCTCTGTTTCCAGCAACGCGATCAGCATCTTTGTGGCTACAGCTTCAGCGGTCTGCACCGGGACCGCGTTCCCTATTCTTTCTCTCCATCGACTCACGGAGTTGCCCGACAGCCCGAGGGGGCGCCCATCCAGCTCCGTCGGTAAGCCTTGTAAAATCGCCAGCTCCATCGGCGTCATTGGGCGATGCCAGCAATTATCGGGGCAGACGATCACTGGTATGAAGGGCGGAGCTTTTTTGGGGTCGCCATCCCAAACAGATAGAAGCTGTTCGAACACAATACGGCGCCCTACAGCTTGATCTACGCGGGGATCTGCTACCTGGAACGCTCCATAACCACACGAGGTCTGCCCGGCGACGGTGAAACTAGGATCAGTCCATCTGAGTACCTTATACCCATGATCGAAGGCTTGTTTCACCCGGATGTCGGCCACCGAGACCCCGGAATTGTCCAGACGGCCCCCGGTCACGGTCGGAGCAGGATCCTCCCATCCGCTGACACCGTATGCACCGCCCCAAGGGCTACAGGTGAGCCTCGGGTCAGCGACGGAGAACTCCCCATTGCTGGGCCCTGAGCGGCTGGTAACGGCTCCGGCCGGTTTGTTCCACTCACGTACCCCGAGGACTCCAGAATGCCACTCTGCGGTTCTAGGGTCAGCAACACAGGCTGCCCCGGACCCGGGTCGAGTCGCTCCGATGACGGTCTTGGCCGGAGCACTCCAGTCCTCCACACGATACTTGTTCGTGTACCTGTTGGGGTTGTCTACCATGCTCCCAAGTTGAGACTCCAGCACACGCGGGAGATCTCTCCAATCGCCGCCGGCCGGGATCAGCGCCAAGCGTACCCAGTTGATCCAACTGATCCCCGGTAAGTGATGCAACTTACCAAAGTGAGCCGCCTCCAAAGTACCTGGGACGGGCAACTTCTCGAGGACTTCACCGCACCCGCGGACCCGTAGGCGCTGCGGCTTATAGAGGAAGGGGGGACAGCGACGGGGTAGACGGGCGACCATGAGAAACCGTCGACGATGCTGCGCCAAGCCGCCAATCTCTCCGCAATCGTGAAAACCCTCGTGGATACAGTACCCCGCATTTTCCAGAATCGCGTGTACTTCCTCGAGGAATCTCCTGCCCCTCGAGGTGATGCGCGGAACGTTCTCCATGATGATCAGGCGTGGAGGCTCATCAGACCAGGTGTGGATCATGAGCTCCACCCACCGAATGACCAGACGACTGAGTTTCTGATATTTCTCTTGCGACGCGATCTTGTCGGAGAGCAACGCGCTGAATGATTTACAGGGCGGCGAGCTGAATACGACATCAGGAGCGCGCTGACCAACGAAGCTCCTGATGTCATGAGCTGTGAGGTCGTGCATATCAGCGCAGAGAGCAGGGCTTCCTGTGAGTCGTTCGAAGTCCTGACACGCTTCTTGATCAATGTCGATCCCACCGAGACTGACGAACTTGGCGGGACGACCAAGGACGGTAACCCGAGCGTCAAGAAAACCCAACGCACCGGCACCCAACCCGCAGAACGGAAAGAACGCCGTGAATATCGCGCCATGGGTTTGTTTATTTAGCACTTGATCTCCTACGGGACGATGGGGCACAGCCCCCCTGACCGGCTGTCAGAAGAGCTGTGCCCCGGATGAAGTTTCAGGCCTACAGGGCTGCGAGAAGAGCTCGAAGCTCCTCGAGGCTCGACCCCTTCAGGGTCTCCGTCTCTTTCTCGACCATGATCGCCATGATCTGCTGCTTCTTCTCCGCGATCAGTGCGGCGTTCTTCTTGGCTGCCTCCTCGGCGAGCCGAACGCGGATGATGTGCTTGACGATCTCGAACTTGAGCTTGAGCTCCTCGTTAGGCTCAGATGTCTGGATCACGAAGCTCTCTTCGTCGCTGTCCTTCATCTCACGATGGAGTTCCTTGGCTACATCGTCCAAGCACACGACGCCGTGCTTATTGCTGAGCAGGGGCAGGTCCCACAGATCTTCAACGCTTAGGCGGCCACGACCGGTGTCGTACCGCAACTTCAATCGTGCTGCTTTCTCGAACATGTTCTTCTCCCTTTTTGTTGACAACGCACCTGACGCGTGTAAGCTCTGATCAAGATTTGCTAATGCCATCTGAGGGGCTTATCGATCTCAGAGATCACACGGTCTACTCTCGCGCGATCAATTTCTCGAAATTCCGGATGATGCAGAGCACGAGCCATGCCTCGTACACAGTTCCTGCTTTATCTTCGCTCACGATGAGCTTGGCCGCCTCGTGAGCGATCTTACGCAGTTGATCTGGTATGTCGGTGATGTTCCTCTTCTGTACATACTGGCCGCCGGTTCCAAACTGCTCTACGGTCGGATCTATGACATTTCCGTCTGTGTCCACACACCAGCAGTGCGGAAACGACCGGTCATCGATATTGTAGTATCCATAGACGGCCCTGAGCTCAGGGAATTCCCCTGCCATCAACTCTGCATACTCTTGGCAGAGCCCGAACCCATCGTCGTCTACATTCGCGTCGATCCAGTCCCGGTATTTATCTTCCATTGTTCACGGTACCTCCCGATCACTATTTAGGTAGGGCGGAGGCCGACTGCGGGGTCCCGTCTGGGATCACTAAGCCTCCCAGCTGGCATACGCGTTGGTCAGCGGGTACTGACGCGGCGCAGTTCTCGAACGAAAGTGTACAGCCGCAGTGGGTCATACTCGAGCTCTACCGAGAACTGCTGCTGATTGTTCTTGTAGCTGCCGAAGCACCAGGCATTATCGAAGCCCTCGAAGTAGACGGACCTGTGATGCGTCTCTGGTTCGAAGAGGTAGGTGTCGTCGATCCCCGGGAGAGGATGATCGCTGATGACACTAACTTTCCAGTCATAGAAATTACCCCGGATGATCACGACGACCCCGGGCGCCACGACCCCTCGAACCACGGGCAGCTTGCAGCTCTTGGATGTGTGACTCGAACACGCAACAGCGTTACCGAGCTTCAAGCTGTCGAACACCCCATTCTGACGCAGTGCTGATTTACGCCAGCACATATCCTCGGGAATGGTCTCCGTGATCTTCTTCCAGTCCTCCCACGGGACAACGTTTTTCAGGGGGAACGTATAATCGTCCTTCTCTAGTTGCACTCTCATCGGTCCAATCGGGCTGATCTCTTCACTCATGTTCTCTCTCTCTCTCTCTCTCTCTTTCTCTGCTGGGGAATCTACTCGGTTCCTCCCCAGCTCCTGTCCCTGATTACCCGGCCGGGTGGTCCGTCATCGCCATAGAAGTGGGGCTCCTCCTGACGAGCATCGTAGATGAAGACCGACTTCGGATCGACCCTCACCCACTGCCCGGCATCATTCTTGATCGCCACACCAAACCCGTCTGAGACGACGGCTTCCCATGTTTCCCTGCTCATGCCATCTGGCGCACGTTCACTCATGTTCTCTCTCTCCTTCTGGTCTCAGACACACGCGTTTTCTCCTATAGTCTGGGATCACTAAGCCTCCCAGCAGGCATACATGTTTTTTATTGACAATGTACCTGACGAGCATAAGCTCTGATCAGGATTTGCTAATGCCAGCTGAGAGGCTTATTGATCTCAGACTAGAACGTGACATTGACGATTCGGGTGAACGAACCAGTCACCTTGGCGTACACGCTGCTCCGCTGTGTTGAAGAGAAGCCGAGCCCGCTGAGCTGCTCGCCCTCCTCCTCTGTCCTCATCTTGGCCCCGAGAATCTCGAACACCTTTCTATGTTCTCGAAGATCATCCGAGAGCTGCTCATTGAAGAAGCCCCTCGAGCTTCCTTCCCGTTTGCAATCCTGCAACATGAAGAAGTAGTGCTTGTTGCCGGTGGGACGGTTATCCCAGTGGTTGGGCGACAGCAGAGCGATGGTGACGGGGTGGAACTTCTCGGTCGGTAGATTCCACAGCGTCCTCGAGACGCTCTGCATCGGCAGAGACTGCAGAATCTTGATGCCCTCGCTCGGTGAATAGGAGAAGACCGCCACCACCACGTCCTCCTTATAACGGACCTCTCGGTTACAGGCGAAAGTCGTGATCCGACCGTCGAACTCGAGCTCGACCTCGAACCCCACGTCGATGTGTTCTCGATGCGTGTAGTTGTTGACAATGAGCTTGTACACTCCGCTGCGCATCCTGCTCCGGGATTCGTAGGTGATATTCTCGACAGCGTTTCGGGAGAACCCTAGACCCGACGCGTAGACGTTCATGTCTACATCTAGTGTACCGCCCGTTGCGGGGGAGCCTTTGTTTCCGAAGTAGATGCGGAATCCACTAGGCTCAATCAGGTGAAGATCCAGGTCGTCAGAGTTGAACCACGCCAGCGAAGCGCGGAAATCGCCAGTCACACTGCCGCCCCGCGCTTTGACTCTTTCCTTGATCGAATCAGCCAGATCCCCCGCGTAGGCCCATGAAAAGTTGTTGGTCCACTTGAAGAGCAGCTTGGACTCTGGATCGCTCGGGGCGACCAGGTTCACCAAGTTGCCGCTGTGACGACCCTCGAGCAGCAGCTCGACCGAGGTCGCCTTCGGGAGGATGTTCTCGAGGAAGACGTTGATGTCGACCTTTTCGACCCTGTCGAGGTGCTTCGTATCCCCAGGCGTCTCGGAGATCATATCGTCAAAGACGTCGGTGCTCATACTGATCCGCGCGTTGCGATTCGCGAACAGCACGTTGTCAACCGTGATGTCGTCAATGACCGCGAACCGACGACCGAGGGCCGTACCATAGCCAAGCTCCTCCACGGTCTTACGAGCGCGCTCGATCATGGCTTTGGTCACGATAGACTTGGGACGCTTGTAGTTGGAGGGAGCCACCTTGGACTCGAACATCCGTACCGCGGCGTCCAAATCCTCGCCCTCCGAGAGGTCAACCAGCAACGTGCCGATGGCAGAGCTACGGATCCTCGTAACTGCCGGGCCCAGATCCTGCCGCCAGCAGAAGAGCTCTTGTGCCCGAGGGGTCTCGAGCTTGTCGTAGGCCTTCTTCTCCTTCTGGAACGATTGCACCGAGTGCAGATGCTCCTCCCCCCGATAGAGCGAGTTCTGCCCGATGAGATCGACCACGGTCTCGAGGGCGTCGATAGTGATCTCTTGAAGCGACCGAGCGAAGACATCCTTCTGCGATCGCTTGTCCGCGTAAACGGCTCCACGATCATTATTGACACAGGACGGTGGGAGCTTGAGGTAGAAGTGCTCCCAGGTCAGTATCTCCCCATCGAGATCCTGAAAGTTCTTGTCGACACCGACCAAAGCGGAATCGTGAAGTAGGATGTTCTTGATCGGAGCGCTCTTCGCAAGCTCCGACAACTCCGCGGCCACCTTGTCGTAGGGGCGGTTCACCTCCACGTCCCACAGGGAGACCAGCTCACCGTCGATGACGGCAACCATGCTGCCCACGGCGCGGATGAAGCTCTTGCACGCCTGGCAGTCGTACTCGGTGCGTTCTTTGTACTGTGGATTGGTTCCCGGAGGGAAGCTCTCGAGGTAGGTGAGCCACAGGAGTTCTTTCTCCACTTCTGTGCGGAAGAGCTGATGACCCTTCATCAACTCGAACTGTCGCTCTATGGCAATCTTGAATTCTTTGAACATGATTTTCTCCTTTGTTGGTGATGAACGAGGGTAGGTGTCGTGGCGTGGGGTCTAGGATCACTAAACCTCCCAGCTGGTATGAGAACAGATCAATTGTCGAAGAAGAAAACGATCCGTACATCTTTGGACGGACCGAGTTCTTGGAGGGCGGGCAGGGTCTCTTCCAAGAACACAGAAGCACACTCCCGATACGAGGTACCCCAGGAGACCTCTGTAAACACAGCGTCGGCACTGTGAGCCTGAGGTACGTGAGCCTGCTTCTCGCAGATATGCTGTTCCATCTCCTCGTTTGTTACGTGCTTGACACATTGGCCAGAAATGCCACCGACCCAGCTGCTCGGTGATCCTTTATCACGCCACTTGACGTATTCTTCCTCGCCAACCCAGCCACATAGCCGGGTTTGTTGATCCCAATCATAGTCGAGCAACTCCCGAACGGTAAGGTAGCTGTGACTGTGCCCATCGCCACCCCACCCGTCCGAGATCTCCACAAACTCAGGGCTTGCGTCCTCGGGCACGCCGCGGGGATTGAAGATTGGCACAAACCCATCTCCGGTCCTGAAGCCGGCAAAACCATACCCGTTCCGTACATTTGCCAAGATGGAGAAGAGATTATAGTTTCTCCCTTCATAGAGATACTTCGGCCTGTCATTCCATCACGCCTTGAGGGTGCCTATATCATTTGCTCCATAATCTGGTCGCCGTGCAAAGTACCCGTCGTCCGTGAACTGCCATTTTCCGTCGCTGCCGCGTACCTCAACGTAGCAGTGAATGTCACATCCCATCTGTCTTCTCCTACAGGTAGACTGCCCAGCCCTCGAGCTCCGTCCTCCAGTTCAGCTTTCTCAGTATCTTTTGATCCGCCTCCGGAATGCCCTCGGCATCCGCTATCCCAGCGAAGAGCACATCGTGCGCCGCCCCTATATCGACGTCACCATGTCGCTGCATGATCCGCAGGCCGTAGATGATATTGTCGACCCACCGTTCCTCATACCTCTCGTTCTTGATGACGTCCATACACGGTGTGCATAGTGAAACACCGTCCGTTACTAAGCCGCACCTCACACACACTGTCATTCTTTGTTCCTGACCTCTACTGATCCTGGTACCCCCACCATATCCGTTTGTACGCCGCAGTCGGGACAGCGGAAGGTCGTGTACTGATCAGTCTCATCTCGAGCATGACTGTACGTATAGTACAGATCACCCGCTGACACGAGGAGCTCCGCGCCGCATCCTCCGCCGCCATTTCCACACCCAGTACACTTTGCCTTCTTGGACCAACCCGTCTGAGTACGCCCCTTTTTCAGCACTCTCATCTTCTCTCGCTCCTCAGCTGCTCTCTTCAGTGCCTGCGGCGCACCATCATGGCCAACAGACCTCCTCGCAGTAACACTCTCCCCTACTCAGGTTTCCACCACACGCACACCGTTCGATCAAGCACTCCGCCCCCTGATCTTCTTCGAGCTGCTGAGTGTACTTTTCGATGTTGAACAGCGTGCCATCATCTGACACCCACATCTCTGGGTGATCTTCGGGATCGCCATTTAGTGCCCACCGATCAGCACAGCCTGCCTCGCCGCACTCATCACAGAAATCGAGACCTCCGCTGCTGATCACGATCTCGAAGCAGCCCGGGCATGCACAACTCTGATAGCCCATCACCTACTCCTCAAGGATCGGTGCACACTCCTCGTCTACACCTTCTTCGTCCAGTACCTCGACGATAGCCTGCTGAAGCTCGTCTTCGTCGATACGATCTCCGGTGTCGTAGTACGCCTCGTCTGAAGTCTCCCACTCGAACTGTAAACCTTGTTTGTGCCCGGCCTCCATGACCTTTCGGAGCCGCCGGTATGCCTCTCCTACACCGTCGACGCCGTAGAAGTCGATGCACACGACAAAGCGGGTCATGCTCTGCCCGCAGGCGGCGTGCTCGGCCAGCCAGCCTCCTTCGCTGCTTCAAAGGTCGCTTCGTCGATCACCTTAGCTATGGTCGCGAGAGGAATGGAGCCGGGCTCTCCCTCTGGACACATCGCCGAGTAGAACCAGCCGTACCGGTAGGACCCTGTCCAAGAAGGAGACGTGAAGTACGCCCTAATACTCAGAAACTCCGGATCATGATCCGGGTCGGAATAATACTTCCTGTCCTCCTCCACGGGGTCGGTAATCCGGCCGTAGATGACCAGACCCTCTTCGTATCTGATCACACGGTCACCGGGCTTGACCTCCCGCTGCCATGGGACAATCAGACTGTCAGACTGCTCTTTGTTTTTCCTGAGTTCCTCAAACAACTCTTCGGCACTTGAAAACGACCTAACTTCGTACATGATCACTCCGTTCTCAGCTCCTCAGCAAATCCCCGTACTCGACCCCGTAGTTCTGATCGACCGTTGGAGCAACGAGCTCGCGCATCGTGTCCTCGGGGGAACTCCCTGCCTCCCACTCATCCCAGAGGCACATGTCCTCGAGATCAAACAAGCCGACCGTGATCCTGTCTGAGACCAACTTGTCAAGCTCGTCCAACCACTCAGCGAACTCCTCGTTTCCGTTGGCGTACTCCTGTGCCCTTTCGTTGTCCGTCATAGCACTTTCCCTTTCAGAGTCTTCAAGTAGTCTCTCAGCTCACCCTCGAAGCTCTTCGGCACTTGCACCAGCAGGATCACGAAATTCTGCTGCTTCCTCCATTTTCGAAACTCCTTCTCGAAGTCCTTGGAGTTTTCAGGGTCATAAGGGATGGCGTCATCGTCATAGATGATCCCCCCTGAGATCGTGAGCACATCTGTGTCCTCTACACTGTTCAAATCGGAGTCGAGCTCTCCCACTTCCCCGCCGTTGACTGTGATTATTTCCTCTTCATGCCACATCCCGTTGCCTTCCCAGTAGGGTCCGGTGTACCAGCGTTTGAACTCAGCTCCGGTTGTCTTTGTTGCCATCGTGATCCTCCTCCACAAAAACGTACAAGCAAGGGTGCGCCCAGTTCGCATGTGGTTCAAGATCGACGAAGTAGAACTCACCCTTCGTCCCGGCCAGAAACACTCTACGCTCCATCGAGTCATAGATGTCGCCAGAGTCCAGCCTACGGCTACTCCCGTGCTCACGCCACACATAGACCTCAGCCTGCGGAGGGATGTCTATGTCGTGCTCACACAGGTAGGTACGGGCCTCCGGTCGAATGGTAAGACATTTCGACACAGTGAGTGAGGGTGGGAGGTCCCAGCGTTCGGTAATGATCTTACCTGGCTTGAACGACACGCCGTCTGATGTCAGAACGTATGTTGGGAGCTGCTCATCGTCATCAGCCTCTCCGATGACGCTATGAGTACCTTCCTCACACCACACGTCATCCCCATCGCACTCCTCGAAGTTGTCATACTCTGCGAGCTCATCCTTCTCCTCCTTTTCAACGAACTCGCGTACTGTAGAAAAGTGGTCGCACAGTGCACAACGACAGTATGACGTATCGTTCCACTCCACATCACTCGTCGTCTCATTGGCCCCGTCATCATACACAGCCATGACGACAGTGCATTCGATGTAGAACTTATCGGTGTGACCACACTCAGGGCACTCGAATCCCCTCAGACAATTCTCGTTCGTCACATTGCACCTGCTGATCTAGCGCTTTGCGAGCATGTCGTGGAGCTTGGTCCATGCGGCTATGGAGAGTGCAAGACAGCTTGCTCCGCAGATAGTGTAGACGATGTACTCAAAGCCGCCCGAACCCTCCCAGTCGATTCTACTGAACGCGAAAAGAAGCGCGATCTCCATGACGATCATGCAGACCGCCATGACAATCACGCTGACGAGCAGGAATATCGCTCGGCCTATCGGAGACTGCACCCGGGAACCAGATAGGCGCAGTATGTCTTCGCCCAGTCCTGAGGTTCGGCTCTCGAGTTTAGCAACTCTCAGCGTGAGACTTCCGTTCTTCTTCCGCAGGTCGTCGACATCTACCCGAAGCTGATCCATGGACGATAATTCTTGGGTCAACGGACTGTCCCGGTAGCTCTCCTTGGGCTGGCCAGGACTTTCAACCCTCACTACCAAGTCAGGCATCGGCATCCTCTGACTTGACGACGGCGTGTTCGTCAATGAAATCCTCTGACTTGACGACGGCGTGTTCGTCAATGAATGCCGCCAGATCCCTTCTCCACTCAGCTGGCACGCGCTCCTTTCCACAAACAGTGACCAGAAGGCCCATCGCTTGATGAAGCAGACGGTCCTTCTTGACCTGTTCGGACTTTTGCCTCTCGGAATCGATCCGAGTATCGTTGAGGAGCATGAAATACGTCCGGGCGTACTCGAGCGCGGCAAAACCACCTCGAGCCAGCACGGTCATATGCTGCGTCACAGCTGAGTCGCGACCCTCGTGCCGGGCCCGGGCATTCGCCGATATGATTTCATCCAGTGCAGCGTATATGTAGTTCATCTCCTCACGAAGCTGATCACTCGTTTCATCCTGCGGACTTTGCAAACTTTGTTCCTCGCTGCTAGCGTGACGACGCAGAATCGCTCTCGTCGTTCCCCGACCAATGCTCTCGTACTTGCTGCTCATTGTGACTCTCCCACTTCGGTATCTGGCGAACCATGTTGTGGATCATGCAAGATGATCGAGTCTCCATCGGGATGAGGAGACCACTTTTGCTTGCCATATCAGCTCCTCTTGGGCCTCTCGGCCTCTCACTGCCCCGAGCCCCCGAGAAGCGGGGGCGGTGACCAGGGACGGGAGAGGTCTACTCTCCGTCGGGGCATCTTCCCGCGACCATCCGCGGGGGCACCCCCGGATGGACCTCGACGAGCGAGGCCCAATCGTGTGTTATTCCTCGGAGCGGGACGGCGGCTAGTGCCGCCTCCCCCTCCTCCCGCGTCTCGTGGCAGGAGGAGATATGAGCTCCTTCATCGAGATCACACAGAACTACATACATCACTTCACCCCCTTCTTCAGGGCCTCGACGGCCCGATGGCGGGCCGAACGCTCCCCCTCCGACGACCAGAGGGGACAGTCGAGGTCCCAGTTGGCGAGGGGGGCGCCCCCGCCGCACGACGACACTCCGTCGTCGTGGGCCTCGGCTATCGCTGAGGCCACCGCCGCGATCAACCACTCGGGGAGATAGCCCCCCGAGTGGCAGTCGTAGCCTATCCCGTTCGTGCACGGGACGGGCTCCGGGATGGGCTCGGGCTCGGCCTCGAGCTCGGCGCAGTCGTCACAGATCAGCCGGCCATCATCCGCTGCGGCGCATAGCGCGCCGCGTCCCGGCCAGTCGGACACCAGGCCGGCGCAACCGCAGTCGGCGCAGATCCCGACCTCGGTGGCGACTGCCTCTGCCCCGTCGGGGCCGACGATCCGAGGAATACGGCCGGTGGTTTCGATGGCTTCATTCTGATCGTTCATTTTCTCTTCTCCTTGCTCTGACGGCCTCGTCAGCGGGCGCCCTACGCCCGGACCGGGTTGCCCCGGTTTCGGCCTACTGCTCCAGCCGGAGATAGCCAGCGTGGAGCTGCTCGTCGTGGGGCCTGATACCAGCCCGCCGAGACGCATCCCAGTGCTCGCGCACCAGGCGCTCGAGCTGCTGGTGCTCCGCCACCAGCCGGGCCAACGCGGCTTCTGCTTCCTGGGCTCGGGCCAGGGCGGCAAGGGCCGCCTCTTGCAGGTCCGTCGTGGTCATCGTGTCACCTCGACCAGCTCAACGCGACCGTCATAGAGGTCCTCGACACCATAGAAGGTGCCGTCTGATCCCTCGGGACTCTCGCCGTAGGTTCCGAGAGCCGTGCTCGCGCACTTGCACCCGGGCATCCCGCAGAGGGCGCGGCGCGCCCTGGCGACCTGGCTCTTAGAGAGCACGAGGCTCTCGGGAGCGACGACGCGGACGGACGTGTTGTGGAGTGAATTTCTCAACGTTATTTTCATGACATCTCCTCCGGGCCTTCAGGCCCTCTCACTGCCCCGAGCCCCCGAGGAGCGGGGGCGGGGGTCTGCCCCCCGTCTCCCCGGCTCACCTCAGTACCAGAGCTACATCCTTCGTCGAATGGCCGCTTCCCAGACAGAAGCGTCGTCCGACGATGATGTCACGTTGGCGAGACGGAAGACCTGATCTACCAGGTTCTCCGCTTCACCTCGTTCTAGGTGAGGACCAAGGGTTGACACCTGCTCGAGGTACCAATCCTTGGGAGAACGCAGGGTGAACCCTGCGTCCTCGACGAGCTGGCGCCAGCCGTCTTCTGGCAGCACCTCCTCGTCCTCACGACCACGGTAGGCCCCCCTGGAGAGGGAAGGCATCCACGACGCCATGTGCGCGTCGCAGTACCGGATGCCTTTTACCCCTACCTGGTCGTACCCCAACTCAATCAGGTTGGGGAGAAAACCCAGATCGCTCACCCCACTGATGTAGGGGTGCACGATCGGGAGTGAGGGGATCCCTGCATCTTTGCACCTCTCAAGGGTTTCGAGGTGTTTGGAGACGGGAACCCCCTCTATTGGGGGTGGGTTCCCGGTGATCGAGATCACCAGGAACAGATTCGGAACATCGGACAGGAACCGAACCTGTCGGCGAGACAGCGGCCATTTGGTGACGAGCGTCACCATTTTGGCCGCTGTCCCGGCCCGCTCCAAGAATTCCCGGAGTTGTGGCTCCAGCCGGGGCCAGCAAGGATCGGTGATCGCGGTGAAACCGACCACATCACCTTTGAGCAGGTCCCAGGGAAACACCGAAAAGCGTCGCTGGGCATCGGCGTCCTCGCGAATCCAGGGCGGGACATTGACGTAGGTACACGCCTTGTTCACACCCGCCATGGAAGCGCGGTTCCACACCGCGCGCCGGGTATCATGCTCCGTGATGAAGCAATACTGGCATGCGATAGGGCATGCCGGCTTTCCTGGTTCAAACATGACTATCCACCATGTCGGCCAGGTCAGCCGGGGGGCAGCCGACCGTGCCCTGCCCCGGGTAGAGGGTACTGATACAGTACCTGCACCCGAAGCAGGACTCCTTGCGGGTGGCCCACACCCACCAGGAATTGATGCAGTGGAGCTCCTGCCCAAGGAGCTCACTCAGAACCGAGACTCGCCCAACGTCTCGATCCCCTCCGTCAATCATGCCCGGCTTGACCGCAAGGGTCCCGCCGAGAACGAACCTGACGAAGGCCAAATCCCCGAGAGTTCGTGCGTTGCGCACAATCACCCGGGGCTGCGGCTGCACGAAGCAGGTCGTACAGCAGCTCTTACAGTTCAGGCGGTTGTCCGCGCTGAACCGGCAGCGCTCCTGGCAGCGCTGCTCCACCCGAAGGTCGTATCCAACTCTTTCAAGCCAGGACACGACCTCTGGGTCAGGGGCCACTGGTCCACAGAAGTCGACCAGCGGACAGCCGATCTCCTCGCAACGAACCAACTGGGGCGACCCCCAATAGGGGTTGTACGTCCCAGTCCTCCCAGTGAGGTAGGACGCACAACAGGACACACGGGTGAACAGGCGGACGCCGCATTGATCGGCGATCCGCTTGACGAGGTCGAACCCCGTCATCTGCTTCACCCGCAAGACCCACTCGATCCCTGCCGACGGCTCCATAGCCTCGATCAGGGATGAGTCCCCTCGGAACCCCGACACACAAGCTGTCTCGCAGCCGACAGCTTGCAGTCGAGAGAAGATCTCGTACAACACCTCTGGAGTGGTGTTATACGGAGGGGTCAGCGGCCTGACAGCCGCGAAGGCGGGGACCCCCACCTCCCGCAGGGTGGCGAGAGCTCGGTACCGGTGGTCGTGTCCCGCCTTCTCGAACTCCCTCCCTAGTCCGCTGATGGAAACCATCACCAGCAGGCCCGGGAGTCTCCCCTTCAGCTCAGCGAGCTTCCTACCTCTCGCCGGGCCGAGGGCACCCTTGGTGATTACGCTGACCGGGCCCGTGTGGCCTTCGGCAGCGAGATCCTCCAATTTTTGAACGGTGTTGCCCCACTGGAGGGTGGGGTCACCGTGGTAGCAGTTGACGCTCACGGGCATGGCCCGCAGCGCCTTGAGGACGGCACTCATCCTCCTGCCACCACGCGAACCGCCTCGATGAGACGGTCCACGTCCTCGGTCCGCGTGTGCCAGCACACCGAGGCTCGGATGAGCCCCGGGATGCTGCTGGTATCACCGAGGCGAACCCTCTCGGCGATTCGGGCGTCCTCCTCGGGGGTGATCCCGAGAAGTTGCCGCACGCCCTCATAGACACAGAACGATCCGGCGCGAACGCCGATGTCAAACTGCGTCGAGAGGATTTCGGCAACCTCTTTGGGGTCTTGCCCTCGGAGATTGAACGGGACGACGGTGCCCAACCGCTCCCGTTCTACGTACAGCTCCACTCCTGGGATGGAACTGAGACCCTCATGCGCCCGCATGGCGAGGGCCTTCTCGTGCGAGAAGATCCGGTCCAGTCCGATCTTCTCCATCTCCTCGAGGGCGGCGGCCATGGCCACGGCCCCGACTGCGTTCGGGGTACCGGGGTCATGGGCAAGCTCGATCTTGAACCGAAGAAACTCGCCATCTCCCGTGATGTACGGGAGGTTGCCTCCACCGATTTGGTAGGGCAAGAAGCGGTCGAAGAACCACTTCGGCCCTACCAGAAACCCACCCCCGTAGGGGGCATAGAACTTGTGGCCCGATGCGGCCACGAAGTCCACGCCCTCAGCCTCCATGTTGAGGACGTGGTGCTGGACGAACTGGCATCCGTCCAGGACCAACAGCGCACCGTGGCTGTGAGCCAGGCGCGCAACCTCACGGATTGGGGGGCAGTACCCCGTGAGGTTCGACGACGCGGTCAGGACGACCGCCTTCGTCTTATGGGTCGACAGGAGAGTTTCCAGGCTCTCCAGGTCGATCCCGCGGAACGGGTCGATGATGTACTTGTGTACATTCTTTCGACCCGCGAGCTGGATCTGCTCGGCAACAGAGTCCAGCTCTTCCAGTGCGAATTGGCGGCCTTGCACCGCCCGCTCGCCCTCCGCTTTCACGAAGGGCAGCAACGAGGAGCTGTGCTCCAGGCTGCTGACCGCCACCCCTCCCCGAAGGAAGGAGAGGTGGTGGGCGATGACGTTCATCGCCCCCGTTGTGTTGCCGGTGAAGAGGACGTAGTCCTCCTCCCCGGCGCCCACGAAACGCCTGATCACGCGACGAGCGTGGTCATAGGCGTCCGTGGACAATTTACTGTGGCGCCCACTCCCCCGGTGGACACTACCGTACTCGGCGAGGAAGGCTCGAACAGCATCCTCCACTGCTGGCAGCGGGGATGTGGACGCCGCAGCGTCTAGGTCCACGTACCTCGTCATCTCTCTTCCTTCTGGGCTCTTAGCCCTTCCTTGGTCCCGCCGCCGCGAGCAATCTGACCGGCGACGAGATGAGCAGTTTTTTTCGGCCGTGCTCAGGGCCGGTCGTCACGCCAACTTCAGCCGCGTGACGGCCTCGATCTGGCCCCGGCGCGGGCCATCTGAATATCGGATCGCCCCGTCCGCCGGGCCGGTGGCGGGGACCACTACGTCCCCCACGACGCGTCGCTCGGGCGACAGCGCCCCCGCCACGACGACTGACACGACATACATCGTGCCCTCTTGTGAGGGGGGGGATCCCCTCAATCTTGCCGGGCACGTCAGCCGAGAAGATCGGGACGCCGTCGATCTCCCGCAGGAAATTTCCTGCAGTGTTCTGGACTCGAGCCGGCGGGGTCGTCGGCTCGAGCGTGATGTCGCCGTCCGACGTGCGGACGACGATGGCGTGGGGGGTCAGGTTCGCAAAATTCATCTCAATCTCCTTGGGCCTCTCGGCCCTCTCAACGCACCTAGATCGCCTTCACTACGTAGTATGAACTCGGGTGCCCGTGCACCCACTTTTCCTCGATTCTCCACCCGGGGGGAATCGAGGAAAACTCCGGGGGGACTGGCCCAGCGACTGCCCACGTCTCGCCTGCCTGGCCGCAGTTTTCTTCGATGCGGAGGGGGTAGCCCTCCGGGGCGTCAAGGAGCTCGTCCACCTGGTCGGGGTGGACGGATCCGTCGAAACGCCTCTCCCCGGAGAGGGAGTCGGAGACCACGGTCAGCGTAACGGCCGAGCCTTCGGCCATGTCGAAGCCCCCTCGGGCGATGAGCCGCCCGTCGGCCTCTGACCACCAGAGGATTCCGACTCGGTGGAGCTGGGCCGGCTCTTCGCCTGCCCAGTATTCAATCACTCTAATCCAGCTTCCCTATTGAGATGGGTTACCGGTACTGGTCTTCCACGCCCTCCCGTTTGGGCAGATGCAGAAGCACCTCGCCCCCACCTTCCAACCAGCTGCGGTCTCTACGTGCCCTCGTGTGTCAATGACACCTGAGTTCCCACAGAGGGAGCAGTGGCCGTCTGGATGGACGAACTCCGACCAGACGTTGTCCGCGATCCCCGGCTGCCCCGGGCTCTGATAGGGGATGCGACCCCTTACATTGATCAATTGAAGCCACTTTTCTCCCTGCTCCGAGGACAGGCCACCGCGATATATCTTGGGTGGAAGCCCTCCGGTGTCTGGATACTCGTCGTGATCCACCAATCCCAACAGCTCGTAGGCGCAATCACAGGAGATCAGTTGTCCCAGGCAGTATGGACAACGCTCCATATCACACCCAAGCTCGTGAATCTCATCGTGCCCGCACCCGCAATCGTGGCAGCGCTTCGCGCGCCAATTCTCACCCATCCGTCTGCTCCTTGCCTCCCCTCTGCCACGCGCCGAGTACCTTCGATAGAAGATCGAACACATCCGCGTAGGCAACCATCCGGTTTTCTGGGATCACAATCACGTCGTGAATCCCACGATCGCTCAGGTCGATCTCGGCCCCCAGAGATTTCGTCTGGCGTACCCAAGCTGTAACAGGTCCAACAGTGATCTCCACCTCCTGCTCCGTGAACCTGCTCATGACACCCTACCAGTTTGCGCGCCTCTTCGTCAGGGTTGAACAGATAGTCTTCTGCACGCAGCGATTTTGGATCAAGCTCGCTGGCCTTTACTGATCCTATAATCATCGGAACTGCACCGTTGTCCATATAACCGAGAGACCTTGGAACTGCTTCCTGGCTATCGTGACCAGGTCTATCAGTTCATCGGTGGGGTAGTCCACATCGACGACCAGGACGTCGAGTGAGTCTCGCTGGAGGATGCGCGCCATCTGATGGGCAAGATCACCCGAAAAGATAAGAACGTTTCCGAGTTTGACGCTCTTCAGCAGCTTCAGCGCGACATTGAGCAGCCAACGATGCTTGATGCTGAGGAGTATCTCCGGAACCGATAGCCTCGGTAGCTTCCTCAGCGTGGCCGCCCCGCGAGAACCGTTAGCAGACAACACTGCCACGGTGTAGCCGACCTGGGAATACCCCCAGGCCAGTAGTAATGCGGCATGCGTCTTGCCGCTCTTCTGGCCACCACTCAACGACAACTCTCGTGGTCTTGGATACTGCGTAGTTTCCACTTTTCTACCTTTCTTGAGGAGCTTAGTCTGTCTCCAAATTCGTTCACCTTATACCCAAGAATTAGACTGTATTGGGTTCCGTCTGAGATCACTAAACCTCCCAGCTGGTATGAGAACAGATCAATTATCTCGGAGACGATCCTTACTCCTCGTCCTAAAGACAAGGAGACTTACTGATCTCGATTTGACCGGTCGCGGTCATACTCCTGCTCGAGAGCACGCAAGACCAGCGCCACGATCTCCTGGATAGCCACTGCGTATTCGCCCGTGTTGGCGGAGGAGCCTTTCTCCACAATCGTTCCGCACTCTTTGTACACTACGTACAGGTGTGTGTAGAGTGCGCGGTACAGCTCACCTGCCATCACGTATTGGCCGAGCTGCCCGCGCCTCAGGTGCGAACGTTTGCGCGCCGTGTCGCGCTCCTCCACCAACGCTGCGACGTCTCTCACAACCTGACCGGGGTACTCCCACCCACCTTGGCCGCAGAGCTGGACGATGGCGTCGAGTGCGTCCACCGCGGCGTTGTCCTTCTCGGTAGAAAGCTGGAGCTCGAGTTCTTTGACCTTGAGCTCGAGTTCTGCAATCTTCTCCCGCCAATTTTCACTCATCCTTCTGCTCCTTGCCTTTTTTATTGACAATGTACCTGACGAGCATAAGCTCTGATCAGGATTTGCTAATGCCAGCTGAGAGGCTTACTGATCTCAGACCTCATAGTGCCACATCTCCTCTCATCAGCTCCCGTAATACTCCGAATCCTCGAAGTCATTATCATCGGGCAGATCCGGATCATTTTCGACCTGGCTGTGCTCGATCAGCATGTTCCACTCGTCCATCATCGGCTCCCGGAGCTCACCGTTGAACTCGGAACCTAGATCACGTTCCCAAGCTACCTCACCCTCCCAGATAAGGATCTTCCCCTCATGCTCAAAGGTGTCCACGCCAAGCTGATCCAGAATGTACGTGCTACTCCAACCTTCGACATTCATGAGATGGTCAACGATCCCGTCTCTGATATGTCCAATGATCGTCGAATCGAATCCGACTGAGCCGAATGCGATGATCAGAATCTCTTGCATGGTGCTCCTGGAGATCAAATAGTGACGGGGGTGCCCGGATGACGCCGGGCACCCCATATTTGGCTGGATTACCGGCGACGTTCTTCAGCTGTTTGAATGATCTCGAGGCGCTTGGCCACGATTTCCACCTCTTTGCCAGCTTGTGTCTGGCGGCACACCAAACGACCCGTGACTAAGATCTCGGCTCTCGGCTCTGCATGATCCCTCACGAAGTCGATGTCATCGGTCTGTATCGTATGCCAATTCTGCAGCGTTATTACCTGACCGTCCGTCGTCTTGACCTTGTCAGGGGTCAGTATGTCAAACCTTGCGGGGTCCCCCCTCCTCGTCGGTAAGCGAACGTACTCGCCCACATACCCACACAGCTTCACCTCGTTCTTCACGCTCATTGGACAACCTCCTTCACCACAGTTGCGGGCTAACTCCAGAAACCCTGTAAACGGATCGAAGTACGCAACGAAACAACCAATCCTTTTGGATGAACGTCCATACCTCGTTATCGTGCTGCACAGGGAAACCATGGATCCGACACCAGCCGTCCTCTTTCCTGTGCTGCTCCTCGATAAAGCGCGCGATGCCGTCCGCGATCTCGAATGTGCGTACCTCTGTTGCCGGAGCCAGCATCTCCGACTCACCGAGACACTCCAGGAGCTGCGAAAACATCATACCAGTGAGCTCCAGTACGGCAGCCTCGCCATATCGCACCGTACCCTTGGCCAGTGTCCGATGGAACATGTTCATGCTGCTGCCGCGCACGCTCAGTATGCTCCCGTACTGCCTCTGGCGCCGGGGATCATTCACAAGCACGTTTGGACCGCGAAAGAGACCAAGAATCGCCTTCATAGGTTTCTTGGTTTTAGCGCTCGCGTTCGGATCCACATGTACAGGAACAAGCTCCCCGGATTGAATCATTTCGCTAGTAGTCACCGACCAAGAGTAGGGGCGCCACCCGATCTCACCCAGGGTCCTGAAGTACACGTCGTACTTCAACGACCGTGGAGCGAAACAGCGCTTCAACCGCAACATGTGATTGACTTCTGCTCTGATCTGATCAGGACTCGACCAGAAGTCAACCGGCCAGATGCTGTTGAACATGTGGTTGGTGTATTCCTTGGATGACAGCGCCGAGACGATCGTGTGAACCAGCGCTGCCTCCGTGTACTTTTCGCTAATCACGATCTCAGTCCACCGGTTGCCGCGGGCAAGGCCGTTTTTGTCCAACGGCCAATCCTTTCGATGATCGAGCGCCGCTACGGCGAGGTCCAGGAGCTCCGTTTTCGGCAGCTGCTGTACGACGTCGATGAGCGGCTTGTGGGCTTCAAATCGTCGGACCATTGTCAGACGTTCAGCCTCATCCCGCTCGGCCAACTGCAGCTCCGTGCTCAAAGCCCTAACAGCCTTTGTTGGCTTGGGGATGCGGATGCTCATCGCCACCGCCCTCAGCTCCTCCGCCATGCTCAGCAACTTGTGAAATTCCGTTTGGCGCGGACGCACCATCGGCTCCGGTTTGAGATCAGACTCCGGCTCCTCCGGCTCTTCCGTCAGCTCCTTCAGCGCCCTCTCCTCAGCCTGAGATGTGCCAGTAAGTACGAAGACCATCTCCGGGAACTCTCCCACCCCCGGCTCATCCTGTTTCTGCACCATCTCTCCTTGCAGCACCACACTCTTGTCACCCTCCGGTATTCCCCAGTCAACCGACATGAATGTCGGCGGGCCGAGTACCGACATAGGCGACGTCGGCTCAGGCGCCAAAGCCGCCTTCCAACAACGCTCACAGAGACCCTCTCCGTGTAGCACACCGTCCGCCGGCACCCTGTTACAGTGCTGGCAGGGGTTGGCGCGACCGCTGTCATACAGCGCCCTCACGATGGCCTCTATCTCGTTCGTAGAGGCAGTTGGGTGGACGTTTCGAATGAACGTCTCAGCGCATCTCCGCGCCGCGTAGGAGTCTTCCTCCTTGGCCATGAGCTCCAGCGCCGCTTGCTCAATCTGCTGCCTCGTAAACCATCGACTGGCATCGAAGAAGACCTCGGATGAACGATCAGCCATGCCCAGCTCACGGGTCACCCTCTTCACGATAAACCTGATCGTTCCCTCAGCATGTGTCGCCATGTAGTCATGCACGGTCTCGAGGACCACGGTCACCAGAGACCGGGTCATGAGCTTGAGCAACATGGACTCGACTTTCGTGTCGATTCCATCAACGTCTTTCGTCATTTCTCACTCCCACACGCAGCAGACTGTTCTGCTTGACCCCGCTCGGGCCGGTCCTTGGTGAGCTCCGTCGAAGACCAAACCAATTTCCCGTCGAGCATCACCTCGATGCCCATGTCTCGTTGGGCGATGCCAAATCGCCCTTGATCAGTCTCGATTCCGATGCCATTGAACACATCCGAAAGGATAATGTCGTGGTCCTCAGCACGGATTTTCATCTTTACTCCTCTCTCATGTTGATCCTTAGCACTAGGTAAGCTCATTTGACCTCTTCCTCTTATGCTCTCTCTCGAGATCCGCAACCCAGTCATACACGCTCATTGATTGGATTCCGTCAGCGGTGACGAAGTGTGCTCCGCCACCGAAGCCATCGAGCCGCGGCTTCGAGCATGTGTCTGCCCAGATGATCGAGAAGCACCCCTTCGGATGAAAGGTTCGAAGGTAGTACACCATCAACAACGCCACGATGATCGGGGATCCAGACGTATCTTCGTGGAACCACACCGACCCAAACTTATACAACTCCCGGGGCTCCTCCATCTTGTATTCTGGATTTCCGCAGAGGTCTTCCGGGTCAAGACCGAGAATCTCCCGAGCGAGGTCGGCCGCCCATGGTGCGGTCTCAGACCATTCTTCCGGTGCAGCTCCGAACATCTCCTCGCAACGCGCCGTGAACCACGCGAACTCCTCCACACTCCGGGCCTCGACCTGCACACTGTACTGCGTAAAGTAATCAGCCATCACTTCTCCTCATCGAAGTTGCCACAATTGATCTTCCCGTCTGCGATGACCACATGATCCACACGTCCTTCGATGGTCATGTCATAGGTTCCATCCGGTGCCGCGATCGGGATCACCATGCCTTCGGGAACATCGGTGCGAGCTTCGAAGTTGAAGACCTCGACCAGCTGTCTTTGAATTTCTCGAATGTAATCAGTCATCCACATCATTTCCTCTTCTCGGAGATACCCCACATCACTCTGCTTACGAACGCCAATCTTCTTGCCCGGGGTCGTCGACACCACGCGCAGGTGCGCGAAGTGCCGACATGTCACTTTGATCTTTCGCGAGTTTCCCGCGTACGGTTGGTACGCTGGACGACGACCCGCGGCGAAGCAATGATTCAGCGTCGCGTCCTCCTGGCTCGTGATCTCGTCCCTGTCCTTCCTGACACTAGAACACAACACACACTGCCTCAGCTCTCTTCCCATCCTATTCCTCCTCCACATCCTCTTTCGGTATCCAGACCCACACTTGAACGTATGCCCCATCGTCGCTCTCGGATACCTTGGCGTCTTGATCTATATCGAAATCACTGCGAGCGCATATCGTCTTTAGCATCTCTTCTGCGGCCTTACGATACACGCGGCTCGTGTCATTGATAACCGGCGCATCAGAAGCCCCAACTCCAGACACGCTCCCTCCGAGCACATTCAACTTGTTGTGGTGAAGAAAACGACAGTGCGGCGGGGCGTACAACTTCCCACGATCATCACCGCAGATCACCCACTCCTGTACAAACCCGCGCACAGATTCATTGGGGCAATTCTGAAGAATGTAGGTGGAGTGGGTCAGGATCTGTACGCGCTGTAACCTTTTCCCATACTGCACCAGACGTTTGATCAGGGCTTGTTGCTCGAGTATGTTGAGCCAGCGCTCAGGAAAGGAGAGGACTACTGACGTATTGTCAAACTCCTCCATCAGATCGAACATCTTATCCAGCACATCTCGGCCGAGGAACCTCTCCGAATCGAGCCCTTCATCTCGCAAGTACGGACGTGTTTCAACGAACACCGTCAAATCAAAAGGCAGCCTTTTGCCCAGCTTTGCATTCATCCCTACTCCCTCACCGCGATCACGATCACTGGAGGCGGGCCTTGGCTTTCTCCTGGCCCCAGGAATTGTGACCCATCCAGCCCGAACCGCGGGGCCTGATCCTCGGACCCGTAGGTCCGAACATCGTCCTCACAATGCTCACACCACCCAGCTTCGGTCTTATGATCACACACACTACAATACTCAGAAGAGCCCAGGCAATCCCCACAGCAGTAATCACGGAGAAAGATACCGATTCCACCATTTCCCCTATAGCCGAGAAAATGAGCGACACCCTGGTAGGTGTCACCACATGTATCGCATACCCATTTTGGTGTGGGTACATTGTGCCGATCCAAGATCACTGTCACTATGTTGTGGTAGTTCTCTCCGAGATCAACCTCACCCGTGCCGGCCCACCGCCACTCGCTGTACCTCGACTGGTGTGCGAGCGCCTGCTCAATGAACTCTTGGAGTGGAGTCGCCTTCATGATGACATCGTGTGCCGCTAGCCCCTCATAGCCCAGAACGGCATACAACACCCCGCTGACGTACAGTGGGTAGAGCTGGCCATCTTTGAGTAGCCAGTGGTTTGGCTCCTCCCAGCAGCCCGAGTAGGGTGCTATCGACTGACAAGAGAGCACCACTGGGGCGGTGAGCTCCTTGAGCTCTTGGACGAAGCCTTTCTCAGTCAATTCATAATCCATTATTTGTCCTTCTTCGCTTTCACGATCGTCATCAGCTCGCTGCGCCCCTCCGCCACCCCGAGCTGTTCCAACACGAAGTCCACTTGACTGCTCAGACCACCGTTATTCACGGCTGTTGCAATCTGACTCGCAAGATCATGGACGAGATCGTCCATGTCTTCTACCTCGACACCCCCTGCTTCCAGAAGGTGGACGAGTTCCGTGCTCACATGCCCTGTCGTGCTTCCGTCTTCAGCAGTTGAAGTTGACGGCATAATTCCTCCTGAACGCAGAATATGTGATCCAGACGTTCTTTCTGATCTTCGGCTTTCCTCCCAGCTGGAAGCCTCGTGGCCAAGAATTTGTTCATGATCCGCAATTGGTTTTCCAGATGTACTGGAAGAGGAACACGATCGAGTATCTCACATAGATTCTCGAGCTCCCTCTGAGTCGTCGTCGTCCATAGTGATCTGGCCAGGCTCCCGCGGTAGGGCCTGATTTTCCCTCCGACGTGATACTGGAGCAGCAGCAGAGCGCTGCTCCTGTTCGTGTACGTGATGATGTGTGCGGCTGTTTTGTATCTGACCCTCCTGGATGGGGTGAGCCCTGCGTGTCCGATGAAGAAACTTCCGGATAGCGAAAATGCCCCACCTATCCAGTAATTGATCTCATTTTTATATTGATCCTGTGCAAGATCACTGATCTTCCCTTCCTCCTCCACGGATTACTCCTCCTATTACATCGAAAAGTATAATAGAACGTTACCCATATACTAAATGAGTAACGTTCTATTATACTTTTCGATGTTATTGTATACATTCAGAGCCCGTCTCGTGATCTTAGTTCAAACTATCAGGATCACTATCAGGATCACTACCAGGATCAGGTACTCCCGACTCGGCCACCATCAGGGGTAGCACCTTATCCAGAGCTCTTAGGCCTTGTTCGATCACCCGGCGATGATCAAACCCCAGTTGGTGTAGCAGGATCCGGGATTCAAGTGTGAGCAGCAGAAACGCATCGAAGAGTCCATGATGATCCTCATCTTTCACATCACCCGTGGCACACATTCCAATCCGTCCTACCGCAGCTACCATAGTGGTGAACGTATGCAGCGCGCCACGCCCTACTGCCCGTCGCACTGTGGCCGTGTGATGCGCAAGGTTCTCCATCTTTGCGTCTATACTCGGACTGAACCCGTCCAGGTCTGCGAGTTTGACCAGCGTAGCGTTCATTTTATCGGCACGGTTGATCGCGTTCTCCCTCGACTCACTTTGCCCGATGAAGAACGGATCCCCGTCCATCACCAGGATCGTTGCGAATTTTCCGTCACGCGATTGGGCAACTCCAGCAATCAGTCTCATCTCTACTCCTCTCATGTATAGTACCCGGGATCACTAAATCTTCCGGCAGGTAAGTAGCCAAAACCGGTACACCTACCAGTGACCTTATGCCACGAGAAGAGTGTTTCTTGCAGATGACCAGCTAAGAGAATGCCGCAGAAGCGCGGCAAAGGTGGGAGGCCCGAAGGCCTAGAAGTAGCGCTTGAGCTCGTTATACGCGAGCTCAGCATCTTCGATCGTCATCACGCGGTTTCTGGGGGAGCCGGCAGCGCCGGGGCCGCCTCCGGCCTCAGGGCCCCAGAGGGCTTGCACGACTGCCTGGGCTGGGCAGTTTTTGAACTCTGGGGCCGTGAAGTTCTCCGGGTAGGCGAAAGAGACCGTGATCGAATTTCTCGCCGTGTTCAAGCCGACGAGAGCTTCGTAAGTCTCCCCCTCTGGGCCAGGTCCGCGGTACAGGTGGTTGACCCACCTGTCCGCCACCCGGAGCAACACACCTCCAGGCCCCGAGGCCCGGACGAACGATGCCCTGTTCAGCTCCGCAATCTCCGCGGCCCAGACGCGGCCCGCCTCGAGAAGTTCGGGATCTCCCACAAGGCAGATGTCCAGCGCGGTGAGCGCTAGCTCTACGCTCTCCGCAATCTCCGCGACCCCGCCATCCGACGGCGGGTACACCCTGTGCCCGTCATTCCAGGCCCAGAAGGCCTGGAGCTCCGGGGCCCATCGCGCCCATTCCGGGTGCTCCGGGGCGCGATGCGCCCCTGAGCAGTCCACGAATCCCACCAGCTGGGCGAACCCCACTGGGTAGGATCGTCCCATCGCGATCCCGACGCCCATGAGAGCGTCGAGATCCACGTGGGAGAGCCCGATGCACTCCACGACTGGAAGTGACCACGGAGTCACGAGACAGGGGGGCTGGTTGGCCGACCGGGGGCCGTGGTGGCCCAGGGAAAAAGCCGAACCGCGGACCATGATGTCCCCGTATTCGGCCTCGATGGTGCCGGTTTCACCATCGATCGTTTCTAGGTATTCCGCCAAGGAATTTGGGTTGCTGCTGATCACAATGATCATAAGCGCCTCCTTTCGATGAATACAGATCGTTAGAACTGTATCCATTCATCATTCTTATCACTAACTTAGAGACGTTTTTGCGGCCCAGAACTGACAGCTACTGCAGACGAAAATGTGATCGGATGTAGAATAGTACGGTGTCGACAATCTCATGAGCAAAGAGCTGCTCCTCCACTGTGTACAGCTCGACAATCGCTCGGGGGATGACATCCTCGAGATCAACATCCCCTCGGTCGAAGACATTCATGAGCATCTGGAAGTACAGGCGAGTGATGTCCGAGCTGAACTCATAGGTGGGTGTTGCTGCTTCAGCGATCAACAGAGTCTCGAGCTGCTCTTGCGAGAGCCCGGTCTTTCCGCCTGTCTGCTCATGGAGCTCTTTGGCTCGATCTCTCAGCTTCGGGATGATGGATGCAGTTATGAGCGCCGTGTCCGACGCCCTGTCCGCGCCCCAGTTGAAGACGCTGGCGTCGCCGGTCGTGAACGCACGACGCAGTAGCCTGAGACCTTCCTCACATTCGATCTCACCTATCTGGTACTGCACCGCGATCCGACAGCGGTAGACCCGGCAGACCTTGGGGCGGAAGGCAGTGTACGCCGTGCAGCGAACATAGGAGGTGGGCCGTCCGAATAGAAAGGTGCACGGCATCTTGAGCACGAGACCGTCCTTGTGCGGGCCCACGCTCTCGATCTCTACGAATTGATCTCTCGCCATGTGCTGCTCTCTGCACATGACCTCTGTTTCCTCCTCGGTGATTTCCGCACTGAGCATCAGACAGCACAGACCACATTGCATGCAGAGTGGCCCAAGATCACGATCCTTTACGTTTTCAATCTCCATGAGGAGCCTGATCCGCGGGGGTTGCTCTATACATCTTCAGTCCCTCGTACCGGACCTCGACGAGTCGTACCATGAGGAGCTTCTTGAGCGGCCCAGCAGCCATCTTGAACCCCGATCCCAGGCTTGCTGCCCTTAGTGCCTTCATCCCGACCTCGTGTGGTGAGTGCCACCCTGGATGAGCTCGAAGCCAATTGAGAATGATCTGCTTAGACCCTTCCGACATGGTTACTTTCCTTTCAGCGGTAGGTTCTCCTGCCAAGCCCAAGCCGGTATGAGGGGACGGATCTCATCTACCGTCGGAATGATCGTCAGCGTAGCGTGGAACAACCTCGAGTACCGTTCGAGCTTGTGTACACCAATAAGAGACTCGGCAGTCAGCCACGCACGAAGCACAACGAGGTGCGCGTCGGCAACGATCTTTGCCTGAGTCAGGGTGAGCTCCGGTCCGGTGCCGCGCCCCCCGGTCTCAACCACGTCGGCCGCGCACTCGTAGAGCAGCGCCATGAGCTCGATCCAATGTGCCCCACGAACATCCTTGTCCGCGAGATCAACATAGAGCCGCAGCAACTCCTGGCTCGCGTTGAACAAGGCGTCAGCTATCCACTTCTGCATCTCCTCCGGTACTATCGGGCTGGACGTCTCCGGCGTCACTGGGTTCTTCTTCCCCACTCGTGCTCTCTTTCTCCTCTGGGTTGTAGAGGCCTACATGCGTCAAGCAAATATCCTGATACGCTTCGTGAACAGGGAACGGGTCACCGAGTTCGAGCTCGGGGCTGTCAGCGTGAACACAGCCCACGCACGCACATTCGTCATCGCTCTTGTCATGCCACTTTCGCGCGTTGCACACCCATCGAGGAGGTGCGCCGCGAACGAACATCGGCGGTACCCGCACCCCAAAAATCATGCCTCTTCACCTCCACTTTTTGGATCCTTCTTCCAGTCGCGCTTGCTGACGCGCGCCCAGGTCACCTTGATGATCTCCTCGAGATTCCATCCTCGTCTTCCGCAGAGATGAGCCATGTAGACGATCGTGTCACCGATCGCGTCCATGGCTTGATCCGTGAGCTCTGCTTCTGTGCCCCTGATGCCCTGCTCCATCTTGAGCAGAGCGTGGGCCAGCTCACCGACCTCTTCCACCACGCCGAGCATCGGCTTCCAGTACTCGAGCTGCGCGCTAAAGTTCTTGTCTGCCCATACAATGACCTCTTCCTGGAATTTACGGACATCCAATTTCTCGTCCGGATAACACGTTGGGCAAGAGCTCCTAGCGGTCAGCTCATCAGCGGTACTGAGGATAGCGTGACCACATTCTTGGCAGATATAGAGTTTGTACTCGTTCATCGTTCCCTCTTTGTATTGCGAAGAAGGTCGTAGTAGTAAGCAAGTAGCGCATATCCGATAACGTCGCGCCACGGGCTCTCACCGAACGCATCCTTGTCAGTTATAACCCTGGCGATCTTGTCCAGGATCGAGATGATGCACCGAGCGTCATGGTACTGCTCGATTGGTATCCCGTGGGGCCAAAGGATGGCCATAAGCTGCGCACTCTTTATGGTCGATTGTCCATACGCCTCGTTACTTCGGTCGACGATTCGAGCCACCTCTCCCGCCAGCTCTCCCCACACCGAATCACGTATCTGGAGAATAACCGCAATCTGCTCGATCTCTTCTTTTGTGAGTTTAGCAATCTTCATTTCGTACCCCAGGTGAGAAGGCCGGGGGCCGCCGAAGCGGCCCACCGACCCTGGTTCAGGCAGCGCTACTTCTGTCGACCGTGCCGCCGCTTGACGGTGCCCCAGCCCACGAACTGATAGACGCCAGCCCCGCATCGAGCCAGCATACCGGTGGACACGGGGGTACGGACTGCGTTGCGCAGCACCCGCATGCAGTCGATCTCACCCTTCTTCTGCGCGACCTGAGCTGGGGTCCAGATCATGTGCAGAAGGTTCTGGATGTGAATCGCGCCGTGTTGCTCGAGCAGCCGCACGACCTCGACCTGGAAGGACGTGAGGCCCGTCTTCTCATCTCGATCTTGACGAGTCGCCAACTCGGAGATGCCCTCGACGATTTCGACCTCACGCTTCACGGTCATGTCCGAGCTCGAAGGGTTCTTGATCTTCGCCGGGGCTTTCAAAGGCCGAGCCGCGGTCTTCTTTGGCTTCGGATCCTTCTTTGGCTTCGGATCCTTCTTCGGTTTCGGATCCTTCTTCGAGGGACCACGTCGCTTGGCCGGCGTCACCGCGTCGGTCTTCGTCGAGACCTCCGGCATGAGCTCGGATACGGTCTCTGTCGACTTTCCGTTCCCTCCCGGCGGCGTCTCCTCTTCCTCCTCGGACTTTGATCCCCCACTGTGACGGACGGCTGACAGCCGACCCCTCGACCGCTCCAACTTCTCCCGCAGTTCTGCACTTCTGTCGTTCATCGTTCCTCCTTCAGAACAGTTCTAGTTTGATCACGATCATCAGACGATGTCAACTTGGATGTCGGCGGATGGGGCCACCATAGGTCTCCTTCGAGCTTGAGCACGTACCCGCCGTCGCCCGATCTCCCCATAAAAGGTTGATCACACTTAGGGCACAGCATCTCGTCATTTTCTTTTGGTTGTGGAACTCCTTCCTCAATGGGCACAAAATCTGACGCGTCCACGACATCTCCAGACGCCTTGGTCTCGATCACCGTACACCGATAAATCTGAGCCCCGCACGCGACGCACATCACGATCACATATCACCTCCTAGATTCTGCTCGGGCGCAGACCCTTATACCCCCGGATCATATTCGTTTGCACCAGGTAGTCGAAGATCAAAATCGTGCTATAGTCCAAGTGCAGCAGCAGAAGGAGTGGGAATATGAAGCAGCGTGTCAGGGTTTTCGGCACAAACGCGCTCGTCATTCTGATCTCTGGTACACAAGGCAATGCCGACACCGGTCTCTTCCTCCATGGGCCCGAACAGTGTTTCGACTTGGCCGACGCACTGATCGCCGCGGGGGAACGCATCATAAAGAATGAGAAGAACACGCCGGTCCCGCCCGGGCCGACCTTCTTCGGGCGTGGTCGGCCGCCCAAGCAGTAGACGATGACTCGGCGCTTCTATGTAACGATCAAACTCGACCGCCGGTGCGAGCAGACTCTCGAGAAGGAGCGAGCACGGATCAAAGCACAGTACAATCTCGACGTGACACTCGATGAGCTGGTCCAAGGGCTTATCGAACAGCACCGGGCCAAGCTGCGCACCATGTCAGAGACAGAAAAAACACCTGTCATGGTAGAGTGGTTTTGGAGGCTTCGGCCCGATGAAGAAGAGTGACAGCTACCTCACCTCTCCAACCCCACCGGATGATCTAGAAGGCCTCATGGAGTACATCAGGCCGCGTACACAGGAAGAGATCATGGAGACGCTGATACGCGGTCCAGTGCCTATCGTGCGAAAGAAGAGACAGGAGAACGCGCTCGGTCTGACGGATGAGGAGTTCGCCGAGCTCGCTCTCCAAGAGTCAGACCTCTGGGACGCGGATGAGCTGACCAGACTACTCCAAGCGGCCAGCGGAGATGGCGCAGACGTGTCAGACCTGGTCGACGAGTACGCCTCGAGACCACGAGCCAGGACGAAGCCCATCATTCCCGTAGCTCGGCACGAAGACGAACTCCCCTCAGAGCTCGATGAGGGTCTTGAGCCGCTCTCATTCACGCAGCGATCCTCGGAGTTCCGACTCCCCGATCTTGATCAGCTAAAAAGTCTCGACGATATCGGTCAGTGGTACAAGAAGTAGGCGGACTACATCTGCTGGGCCACGCTGCCGGGCATGTAGGATCCCATCCCGTACTGGTACGGTCCTGTTGGCCGAGCGAGGGCTTGAGCCCCCATGCCTACCGCCATTGGCGCAGTCGCCAAAGCAGCAGCACCAGCATAGAGCGGATACTTCACGAAGTTGGGCATCATGGCGTTGACACGCTTGCCAAACGGCTGCTTCGCGGCCGCCTCACCCGCAGGGACAACTGCACTCGGAGCTGCTGGGGCTGCCGGGGCTGCCGGGGCTGCCGGAGCTGCTGTACCCGCAATGTTCCGATCAGTCCTGGCAAACATGCGTTGATCAGATGCGGCCACATCTGCATCTATGTCTTTACGAAGTTGAGCGCGTACCTTCTTCGCCTCCGCGGGAGTGTACTTCTGCATCGCACCCTTGTTCGCCTTCGCTGATCCGGGGGCAACGCGGGATGGAACTCCCCCGTTAGCCGGAACCACTCGAGCTGGAGGAGCTACCGCCCCCGCCCCGGGAGCAGCCGCTGCCGGCACTACCTGAGCTGGAGGAGCTACGGCCACTGGCGCTGCGGCTGGAGGAATGACCACGCCAGTGCCTGGGCCTGGTCGACCAAGCATTGTGGGAGTCTGGGACGGCATATTCACGTTGGCCGGGGCAGCGGCCGGAGGAATGACCGCAGAAGCCGGAGCTGCTGCTACTGGGGCGGCGGGCGGCGGCACAACAGCGCCAGCGCCAGGAGTAGCCATCGAAGGAGTGGGAGAGACAGCGCCGGCCTGGGGGCCAGCAACCTGTGGAGCTGGACCGACCGCAGACGGCGGAGGAGTAGTGATCGTATCTCTAGGCATGACCCGCGACGGTTGAGCTTTGATCGGAAGTGGCGCTGGCGCAGCCGGAGGAGCTACGACCCCAGCACTGGGGGCTGCCATAGGTGGAGTGGGTGCAACCGCCCCCGCTTGTGGAGCTCCTCTCCCCATGGTTTGAGGAGGAGTCGAGACGGTGTCCCGAGGTACAGGTCTCGCCGGTTGAGCTTTGGGAGGAGCTACGTTCACCGTTGCTGGAGCGTTGGGACGAACGGGGCCAAGATTCTGCTTGTAAGCCGAGGAGCCTGCGGGGATCTTGTTCTTCCCGAATCCCTTCATTGCGGCCGCGTCCATCCCTCGAAGCTGGTTGGACTGTGCTGCAGACAGTGGAACGGCCTTACCTTGAGAGGCCATGCTCAGGGCAGCGATGCGCTCTTCGGATACGCCAGCGTCTCGAAGAGTCTGGATATGGGCATCAGCTGCGGACGGAGCCGGGGCTGGACGAACGGCGGGACGAACAGCAGGGCTGGGCCCCGTCATTCCAGTAGGTGCCGCGGAGCTCATAGTCTTTGCCGGCATAACCGGCATAGCCGGACGTCCAGTCGCCAGCGTCTTTGCCGGCATCCGTGCCACGGACTTCACAGCTCCGACAGCTTTCGGAGCGACTCCCGCCACAGACTTCACAGCACCTGCGGCCGCGGGTGCTTTCACCAGAGCTTTTGCAGCCCCGACAACGGATTTCACGGCGCCTACTCCAAGGGCTGCCTCCTTCGACAGTCCGGGGGAGCGGGCCAGCAAGACCCCCATCTCGAGGGCACCAGCAGTTCTCGCCGAGGTCGAGGCGAGCTTCTGGAAGTGGAGGCGGCTCATCAGCTCGAGGTGCTCCGCCATCGTAGCAGGATGATCCATGTCAGCCCCTATGCTGCGCGGCCAACAGCACCAGCTCCGATCCCGGCGACAGCATCGACGAGACCGCTCACCAGCGACAGGCCGCCGACGTTGACCGGCACAATCCGCTCGAACTGAAGTCCGGCCGACTCCTGAACGATGGTCCCCTGAGCATCTGTGGCGAACGAGTGGTTCGGAATAACCACACCCTCGAGGAAGATCGAGCCAACCGTGTTGAGGTTCGAGTCCCTCATGTAGACCAGCAGCCCAATCGGCTGGTTGAACAGATCGGACGCCAGGTTCAAGAACAAATTCTCGTACCCCGGTGGGATGATGACATCATGGGGGTTGTCCATGTTGTCGGCACCAGGGTTCGGGAAGACCCACGGAACCTGCACATCGCCTACCAGATCCTGGTAGTAGGCATACAGGATCCGAAGCAGAGACATGCCGTGGTAGTACACGCGAGACAGCTGGAGACTGCCGGTCGCCCGACCGCCGATCCAGTAGCTACGCTCGCTGCCAAGCTCGAAGACCCGCATGAACTGCTTGTTCTGCTGCAGGTTGAAGTTCTGTGTGACGCCGATTGGATAGACAATATCGCGATCATTCTCGCTGAGACTGATCGCCGACGCCCCTCCCAGCTGCTTGAGGCGCGGAGGCCCCGCAGCGATCATGGTGAGCCCACCCGCCACGAACCGACCGTCCGTCAGCCCGTTCTGGACGTAGTGGTTCATCGGGTTCCAGCTCTCAAACGGTCCTGCCATGGTGGCCTCCTACCTCTCGTATACTAGCACAACCTCCATTCTATCTGGTAGGCAAGCGCTTGGCTATCTTCTGCAAACGAGCCTTGATCGCAGGTCCATTGGTAACATTTTTGTTGATCAGTTGATCGAGCACATCCACAGCAGAATCAATGTCATCAAGATGCTCGAGGAAGGGAGGATGATCGTGCATGGATGACATCAACTGAAGATTCTCAAGTCGATTGTCATCTTTTTGCCCATTGAGGTGGTGTACCCGTTCCGTAGGATCAAGGTGCCGTTCGAGATGCTCTTCCATCACAAGCCGATGTTCAAAGACATATCCGTCTCTATCCTTGTTTGGATGGTTCTTAGCCATGATTTTTACATAACCTCCAGAAACATATCTATATCCATTCCTCGGATGACGAGCCCACTTTTTTCGAAGCTCATTACCCTCGATGTCAATACGTCTCCGTAGAAACTGCTGATGATGTCGTTCACAAAATCCTCGGCTCTTCGCATTGACATTGCATCCATCAATCTTACACAAAGCGCCATCGTAAGTACCAACACGAGTTAGCTCCCTAAGCTGGTTCCCCGTTTCGTCAATAATTCCGTACTTCCACTGGCTGTAATGCTTGCGACAAAACCCTCTTGATTTTTGTTTTTCAGAGCAATCGGCAACAAGGCACCTCCCAATCTGTATGTGCTTTACCTGCACCTCCCGGATCGACACTCCACTCTCGTCGATAATTCCGTTGCGCCACTGCTTGTAGTGCGCATTGCAAAATTGCCTTGATATTGGACTGCCTGAGCATCCAAGAGCAATGCACGTCTCTTGCTGCACTGTCCTTCGAAGAGGACGCAGCTGCAAACCGTCTTTATCTAGGATTTTGTTTTGGAATTGAGCGTGATGCTTGGCGCAGAAACCCGAGCCATACCGGATAGGATTGGAGCAATCATCAACTTTGCAGGTACCCTTCATCTAATCCTCCTGCAGACAACAATTTGCCTACAAGAGCATTATACTACACAGGATAACTGTATTGCAATAGCTATATCAGCAAAGTAATTTGCAAATAGTTATTCGGGTACAACATCGTCAAACTGATATCTGCGAGAACCGTGTCTGTCTGGACGCTGTCCTGCAGAAGGTTGCTCATGTTCGCACCGGCCACAACCTTGCCCTCTTCGACCAACCACCGGCTCAGGGCCTCGGTGACAGCCGACAGGGTATCGAGGAAGGACTGGGTGATGTTGTAGCTGCCGATGTAGCGCCGCAGAGTGGCACGGTAGAACTTGGCGCAGTAGTCCACGGCCTTCACCACACTCTGCTCGCGCTCCGCGATGCTGGTCAGCTTGGTGGTGACCTGCATACGCGAGTAGCAAGAAGCGCCAGCCGAATCCTGTATGATCAGGTCAGCCCCGCCAGCAGCCATCTGGTTGAGCTCGCTGTTCTTGTATCGATCCTTCGTCCCGGTGACCCCGGTGAAGACCGCGATGCTTCTGTTGGTCATCGGCAGCGCGGGGTTCAGGCCGGCAACCATGCCGACCTTGGCGGCGCATCCGTAGAAGCCTTCGATGGCCGAGTCCACTCCGTCGACACTGGCTCGAAGCTCGTCGCACTGAACCATCCAGATTCTGCGGCTGGAGAAGCTCTGACCACGGTTGTAGACCGTCTCCACTTCCTTGGCCTTGGTTGTGATGGCTGCCCCACGGATGCTCACACTGAAAGTCTCGCTCACCAGAGTGATCGGGAATGTGCCGGTCGCGTAGTAGGCATCGTCGTTCTCACCGGCTGCGAAAGTCGTGTTGATCGACACCGTAGTACCGGTGATGAGCGGCCCTGTGATGTTCCACTTGTAGTCGTCTTCGGCGATGTCGAGGAAGACCCCATCCGAGACCGTGATGTTGGTCGGGTCGATACCCTCTGCCAACAGAGCAGCAGACAGGGACGCCATCTTCGTATCGAAGGCTGGACCCGCCACGTAATCTCCATCGCTTCCGGAGATGACGATCGTGCTCAACTCACTGGTCGGCAGGCCCAGATGGATGACACCGATGCGCTCCATCTTTTGATCGGGCTCGCTCATGGCCTCGACATGAGTGTAGAGAATCGAGGCGACGTCGGGCTCGGAAGTCATGCAGGCGATACCATAGACCTCTTTGCTCTCGAGGAAATCGAGGGCCGAAGAGAACGCCGCCGTGGTTCCGTAGGGTGCGTCAGCCGAGATCGCCGAGACACCGGTTCCGTAGACCTCGCACCCGGGACAGTTCTGCATGGCTACGTAGAGCCCGTAGGAGAGCGGGTTGTCCGGGGTGACCGGAGGCAGCGCAGCCTCGAGGTCGTCGTAGTCCGAGAAGCTGAGAAGCGCCGGGCTGGCTGCGGCAGGAGACACGTCCGTTCGCAGCGCGCTGTACATGCAGTAGGCGTTCACCGAAGTCACCCCGACAGGGGCACCTCCGGTGTCGCGAAGGAAGTCGTGCTTGATCAGCACATCCCCGTTCGTATCGAGGCGAAGATCAGGAATCGGGACGCTAACGCCCCACTGGGTCGAGACCACCGTGTCCAGGTTCTTGGAGATGATGTACCAGAACTTGGCCGTGAGAGTCAGCAGCACCTCACGATCCAACTTCAGTCTGCCCGAGACACCGCCGGCATGAACCTCTGTGACCATGCCGACCAAGGTCCCGTTTCCGTACAAGTAGTCACCGACACGGGTGACGAACGGAGCTCCATAGGTCGAACCAGCCGCCAGACCGAGAGCAGTCAGCGCCGTGCTCAACGAGTCGATCTCGATCTTCGACTCGTAGCCCGAGGTCGCGCTGGTCAGCGTCATGTTCGTCGCGGAGAGCGCTCCGAGAGTGACGCCCATGACGTTGTTGATCTGGCCCCACGCTGTATCTCGAGGTCCGGCTCCACCGATCTGCAGTGTCTGCTGGTAGGGTAGGCTCGGAGCCAAGAACAATGCTGCTCCGGTCTCGGCCGTGACCTTGACGTCACTGTTGTCCACGGGGGCCAGCGGGTTAGCGCCCACCAGGAGACCGAGATGTGTGGCGCCCGCGTTGCCATTGGCATCTGCGGCGAAGGCGATGGACCCCACACCGAGTGCAACGACACCCGCATCCGTGTTGATGGCCGTCACGAGAGCAGCCAGAGAGCCCGCGGCCACAACACTGACGGCAACACCGGTGACCCCGTTGACGGTCATGGTGATCGTCCCCGTGTAGGGGATGAGCGCGCCGACCGCTTCGGAGACGACCGGGTCACCTTGAAAGACCACGGTCTGCTTGCCGGATCCGTTGAGCTGGAGGATCAGGGTCTTGTTGTTGATGTCCAGCAGGTCCGCGGTGTAGTCGACCACCGTGCTCGTGACGACCGCTGACCCGGGGGCTGCCAAGAGGTTCGGGATCGCCCCGCCCGTGCCGAGGAGCTTCACGTACGGCGTGGTCTGATCCCCGTCTCCGTCGTCCACGGCCATGACGCCGTAGTTGAGGGCGACGTTGTAGTTGTCACCCCGGAGAAAAGACTCCGTGCGCAGAATCTCCCGACTCTCAGTAGATAGGTCCACGAACACCCGGATAGAGGCCTCGATGATGTCGCGCTCGTCGCCGATATCCAGTGGATCAGGGAAGGACTCCTGCTTCAGGTAGACCTGATCTTGGATGTAGGTCCCGAGTCCGTAGTAGGTGTACCCCTTTCCCCAGCCGAGTTGGTTCGGAGCATCGAGCAGTGTCCCGCCCACGATCGTGAGAGTGACATTCGAGCCCGAAGCGGTAGTCCGCAGCTGGAGAAAATCATCCGAGGCAACGTCCTGGTAGACATAGGCAGCAAACCCAACCGGAGCCACGCTGGCGCCGTTGATGGCCGCCGCAACCTGAGTCGCCGTGAGCGACGCGGTCGCCGGCATCGTGAAGGTCTGGATCGGACCTCCGCTGACCCTGACCAGCAGAGTCTTCGCCGACATCGCCGTATAACTGGCATCATCGTTCGGCGCTGTGGCGATAGCGGGACCCGACACGAGGATCTCAGCGTTGAGTGCCCCGTCTGTATCGGTCAGCTCGTTGATCTCGTAGCACGCACCAACGATGACCGGGGCCAGTGTCGGTACCACAATGGTCGGCGCCGACGCCGTGTATTCCTGAATGACTTTGACTCCCGGCTGCGGGAGCTCTGCGATGGCTGCCATGGGTTACCCCTTGTCATCAATGATGATTCGCTGTGTCAACGGGCTGGGATCATTCCCAAGCACCTGCGTAACCGTCGCCGGCCGCCCTCGGACAGTAGGAGAGCGAATCGGCCGTTTCATGTTCTCAAATTCTATAGGAGAGCCGTCTACCTGCACCAGACCTGTGCCCCACCCACCCTCCATTATTGTGTTGGTAGGCCGAAATGCTGGCAGCATGGAGGCGACCAGAGTTGTCTCGATCTGCCGCAGAACCGGGACATCCTCTTCGAGCACACGGGCACCCCACCCAAACTGGAAGGTCGTGAACGCGGGGACGTTGACGATCTCGCTCTTGGATGACCCGCGAACGAGTTGCCCTGGAGGTGTAGGTGAACCGATCTGCATTCGCTGCCCGATGTCGTGAAAGCCCAGCTTCATCAGAACACGCCGCAGAAGCCAGGTATGGGACGCCGTCAGCCATGCGATGACCTCTGCCTCGTCAGGTACTGCGGACAGGCAGTTGAACGTCAGATTACCCGAGAGCATGTCAACGTGATCACGTGCTCCGGTCTTGATGCTTTCGGAATCTAACTGATCAAGGCCAAGGCCCTGCCACGCTACTGGAGAACGGACCAAGACGATGACCGGTCGTTTGTGAACCACATCTGATTCGATGGGCACTTCTTTCGTGATCAGGATCTCCGAGAGCTCATCGTCGTCCGACCAATGGAAGTGACCCTTGGGGGCCGACGTGTATAGTGCCTGCAAAAAAAGGATGCAAATGCGCATAAGGTGGCGCAGAGGGCTGTCCGCCCAGCTGCTCAGCGTCCCCGGAGTCGGGTCCGAAACTTGAACCTTACTTGGCACTTCGTTCTTTCAGCCCCCGCTGGTACGCCTCGTCCAAGAGCTCGTTCTTCTTCTTATCGAGCACACTCTTGTACAGCATAGCAGCCATGCCACCCGCGATCGGAAGACCGATAGCCAGCGGCTTTCTCCACGAGCTCGAGCGGGGTCCGGCATATCTACTGAGTGCATTTCGAGCAAGCGACCCAGCCCCATACCCGAGGCCCGTACCAGCAGCAATGGCCCCGGTGTTCTTCAAGAACTGGATGAAGAGCTCTTTGTTGATCGGCTTTGTCGGCCCCGTATCCGCCGCGATCTTCTGCAGCTCGTCTGAGAATGAGGAGAAGTCGATCACCTCAACGCCTGCCTTGTTCCCGCGGCCGTCATGCGGAGACCGCGTCCTGCCGTGGCCGCCCCCTCACCGACCTCTCGTCCTCCGAGACCACCGACAAGAGCTCCGAGAACAGCAGCAGGGATGCGTGCCTTGCCCCCCAACGACTTCCCTACCAGCTTCGCTCCGCCGGCTGCCCCCAAACCCATACCTGTCAGCGCACCGACTATCTTGGCCCCTTTGTCGGGATCGTACTGTTGGTCGTACTGCGCGATCTTCTGTAGCTCGTCACTGAATGCTGTGAAACTAATCATGACCGTGTCCTTTCAACATGCTCGTGCGTAGATCAGCCCCGCGTTCGCACTCGAGGTGATGCGGATTCGTAAAAGTGCGCCCCGGGCTCGGCTGGAGATCCCGGAGACTGTCGATGTTGATCGGAAGCCGGAACTCGATGTCCGTCTCCGGTACCCGGTGCATGGTGAGCTCTTGGTGCAACACAGCTCGGAGACGCTGTGTCGTTGACACCGAGTAGACCTGCCACCGAATGTTCTCGGCCTCGACGATCAGATCACGTGGCTTGATGGGCGGGTAATACGACGTCCGCGCCGTCACATTCTGCTCTTGAGACTCCATCATCGCCGTCTGCTGTGTGACCTTTGGCGAGGGGTCGATCTGGATCGGAAGTGCAATGGGATCAAGATACCCGCGAACGTAGGTTGTGTCGTAGCACGTGAGACAGTTGGATCGTGTCCGCGTCTTGGAGACCGGATCGTAGCATGCGCGGCAGCGCTGGCCAAATGTTCGAACTGGGAAGAGCCATACGGTCCGACCGACATGCTCCTTCAACAAAAGGAACTCCAGCCTACGAACTTCTTGTGCGATGAGGTCGGGCTGGGGCTGTCGGGCCGAAGGACCAGAGTAGACCACGTTGCTGTCCGACAGCCGTGTAATCTTGATCCGATACCAGAGCTGCCGATGGCGGTGAAACTGCCGGGTCATCACATCTCGGAAGAAATACTTGTCCGAGAAGGCCTCGCTCAGTTGATCCCACGGGCCCTCGGGTGACTCACTCCGTTCCACGACGAACGTGTAGTCGTATGGGTCCGCATAGGTGTCCCCAATCTCCCAGAACAAGTCCAGGTGATCAACATCGAGGGACTTCACAACGAGGTTTTTGACACGGAGCACTACTTTGCCTTCGTATTTCGAACCAGAGCTTCTTCCATTGCCTTGGTCTTTATATGTCTCCCTGCCAGATATCTACCAAGAAGCGATCCTCCTGCACCGGCTGCAGCTCCGAGAGCACCGCCGATAAGCGCGCCCTTTCCCCCAGCATGCGACCCCCCGGCAAGCGCCATACCAGCTCCTCCAAGAAGTCCCGAAGTCACGGGAAGAAATTTAGTTCGGCTAAGATACCTCTGCTTACGCTCTTCAGGATCGTTAGGGATCGCCTCTCCAAGATACCCTTCTGGGCCAAGACGATCCCAAGTGGTGGGAGCTCGATACCCAGCACCCTCCGCGGCGATCTTCTGTAGCTCATCACTGAACGAGATAAAACTGATCATTGGTTCCACCCCTCCAAAGTCCTAAGCTGCCCCGCTGAGGCGAGCTTGATGTACATGTCACGGGAGTTCGTGTCGTGGCTGTACTTCGCTATGCGACTGAGCACACGGAACAGCGCTTTACCCGTCCCGGCTTTCGCAGCTTGAGCCGTATTGACGACCGCCTGTTTCCCACCCCGGGCGACGTTCGAAACAACCTTTCTCCCACTGTGAGCTTTGCTGATCACAGCTTTGCCCCCGCTGTGAACGGCATCGACGATAGCCTGTTTTCCGCCGTGCGCGGCATTAGCAATGACTCTTCCACCACTCCTAGCCGTATCAGCCACAACTTTCTGAGCTTGCGGCGCCTTGGCCAGTGTCTTTTCGACAGCATCGACGATAGCCTTCTTCCCCCCTTGCACCTTTTCTACGGTGTCTGCGATCGGTTTCACGACCTTGTTCACGTTTTCACTGGCCTCTCGTAAACTATCAGCACCTCCCGCCATCGCTCCGCCTACCCGCATCACCTCTTTACTGACATCCGACCCCGCGGTGCCAAGTGCGGCGATCGTTTTCTTTGAAAGATCTCGAACATCCTTCTCAGCTCTTGCGGCCCGATGAACCCCGAGTGCACCGAGACCGAGGCCGGTTCCGGCCGTAAGAGCTCCACCCGCGATCAAACCGGCCTTCTGCTTTGGGGTGAACTTGGTGGGGATGTGAAACTCAGTCGCCCTTTCCGCTTCTTCACCCAACTTTTTTAGAAAAGAAGGATCAAAAGGGCGCAGGATACCTCCGGCGGTCTTCGTCTTCGAACCCTCGAAGGCTTCATAGGGGACGCTGCCACCGTGCCAATCCTCGGTCAGTGGCACGCTGGTGCCCGTCGCCTTGTTATAGGACGTGATCAAGATGTCTACTTCTTCTTTGGTGAGCGCCTTCCCCTTTCTCTGCTCGGCCATGGCCAGGAAGTTGTTGAAGTGATCCATCTTCTTCCGGCCCACTTCACGATCCCAGTCAGGGGCGCTGATGCGGTCTCTGACCATAGTGAGCCGTTGGCGTTGTACATCCCCCTCGCGCTTGAGGTGAAACCACGCCTTCTTTTCCATCTCCAAGGCCGTCTTGACCACAGCCGAGCCCTTGGGATTGCCAGCGAGGGGTGCCCCCAGTGCCGGGGTGATGATGGGCATCTCATCGTATCGGGGGGTGAACTCTTTGCGCTCCTTCGGAATGGTGTCGTCGAAGCTCCGCTTACCCTTCCGGGCTAAGACCGCAGCCAGACCTTCCTCGACAGAGGCGGCGTCGACACCGGAATGACCGGTGACAGGGTTCTTCTTGTTCATGAAGTTCGCCGTGTCGATCTCCGCGGCCAGCTTACGGAACTGATCACCGGCAGTTTCTCGTGAGCTCAAAAGCTCGATTTCTTGGTCAAACGCATTCATGACACGGCTCCTTTGGCAGCCTTCGCGGCGGCGGCTGCTGCACCCCGGGCCTGGACGAGCTTCTTGACCCAGCCTCCCAGTCTATGGGCGCTTGGACCGGCGATAGAACCCAGGACAGCTCCCTGCACTGCACCCCTACCCATGGCACCGAGAGGGTGCTCTCTTCCAGATTGCGCAAGGTCGTGACGGAACCGGAGTGCGCTGACGACCCCCTTGTTCGCATAGGTCGGATCCCTTTTCACTTTGGTCTGCGCCGCCTGGAGCTTGGCCGACAGATCAATCTCCTTGTCAGACGGCGCGTCCTTCCCGTGCTTCCGCCGATTGAGCATCTGTTCGAGGCCCGCTTGACCGGCACCAAGAACTGCGCCCCCTCCTGCATAGGCCGCTCGGACCTTGTCGAAACCTTGTTTCACGTGACCATCGAGCAAGGCCATGAGCTCGACAGAACGATCCGATCCGGTCTTCACCGGACTGGCGGCGGTGGTTGGAGGCTGAGGTGCCCCGCCGACGTTGACCTGGACCTTGGCCTGGTCCTGGGCTGCGGACTGCTGGGCCTGCTCTGTCTGCCGTGCTGCCTGCTCCTGGGCCTTCTGAGCCTCTGTGACCTCTTTCTCAGTACGCGAGGAGGGCGGAGGCTGCTCACCCTCTGCTGGTGCACCAGCGGCCTGTGCCTGCTGCTGCATCTGCTGCTGTTCAGCCGTCGCAGTCTGCTCGGACTGCGTAGGTTGGGCGGCGACCTGCTTGAGCTGCAGCGCCAGCTGATCAGCCGCCTGCATGAGCTGCTCTCTGTTCTGCTGGCTGGTCACCTGCTCCTGCATCGCCGTATCTTTGGCCGCGATCATCTGCTCTGTTGCGGCCTGCTGTGCGACCGCTGCCTGCTGCACCTGTGCTTGCAGCTCCTGGTTTGCAGCAGATTGCTCTTGCGCCATCTGATCGGCTTGAGCCGCGGATTGCTGAGTCTGCTCGAGCTGCTGCTGAAGCTGCTGCACGGCCATCTGCAGCTCTTCTCGTTCCGCCTGCTGCTCCTGGTAGTCCAGAGCGGAGACGACGTTCGGATCGGTCATGGCAGCGCGTTGCTGCTCCTTGATCGCTTCCTCTTCGCTTATGGCCCGCTTGCGGATGTACCCGAGCTTGAGCATCCCCAGAGCCGCGCTCTTTGTCAAAACTGGTTGTCTATACGGTCGATGAAGATCAACCCAGAAGGCCGCCGCCTCTACCCACGGAAGGCCCGTACCCTCAGTCACAAAATCATCAAGGGACATCTGCGCCTCCTCTTATGCGTAGCGAACAACGATCCACTGCGTATTCGGATCGCTCAGAGCATATATGTTGATCGTCGTCATCGCGAAGATCGTCTGAATCGTGTCATCTGCCGGCGTGGCCCCTTCAGTGAAACCGAGCTCGGCGTTCGCCGTACCGTTGCCCCGGATGGTGTGAAACGGATCACCCATGATGCGGAGCTTCCGCTTGGCCACAATCCCGGCACCCTGAGATGGGAATACTTTGGCAGTCGCCACCCCTTCGAGACCGATAGTGGCATTGATCGCGTCCAAGATCTCGTTGAGGGTCCAGTTCCGCCCCTTGGCCGGCGCGAAGGTCGTCGTCTTGTCGCCGGTACCGTTGTGGACGATAAACGTCTTGCCGTCGACGTCAGCCCCTGCAGTGTTGAGATTCACGTTACCGATCATAGCCCCATTGAGGAAGTCTTGAAGATCCTCCTCCCGGGAAAACTGACTCACAGTCCAATGTGCCATCTCGTCTCCTAGCTGTACTCTGAGCTCCAATACCCATTCACGATGAAGAGCTCGCTGGAGACCCCTCCGGGCTCAGAGAAGAGCAGCGCGATGTTCTTCGCCATTTTTGTCTGTGATTTGAACCGCTCCCACCGCATGTTGAAGAGCTGGATCCAGGACTGGAGGAGCGGTGTCTTGTCGGATACGGACACGTTCAGGCCGCCATCTGAAAACGGAAGATGATTTCTCGTCTGCAATATCCCCACGGACTCCATCAAACAGACGCAGGTCTTGAGCATGAGAGGGTGGTGCCAGTTGTTCGTCATGAACTCGGTGAAGCCATAGGTCCCAATGAACGGAGGCGTCGAATTGAAATCGCTCAGGGCGTCGTAGACGGCGAAAGCGATCATACGATCGTTGCTCTCCTCCCCTTCGACAAGCCGATTGAGCTCAGCGTAGTCCCTCATGAAGAGCCGAACACGCGCCACGAAGTGGTTGAACACGGCAGTCGCGCCGGGGATATTCGGCTGATCCAGACCCTGAAGCCTAGTCATCCTTCTTCCGCTTCCTTTGCTTTTTCAGCTTCTCGTCCTCTTCGAGCGGCGCGTCAGTAACCACAGTCGAAGATGGCCGAGGAGTCCGTCTGGCTTGCTGGTACCAGGTCGGAAGGTGATCCACACTGACCCAAATCGCGCGCATCCATCCTGAGATGCGGTGGAGCGGGAAGCTGTCCGGGAAATCCGTGTGGCCACCGGGTTGAATTTCGAATCCACTGATCCTCAGAACCTGCGGAAAAGGTTTCCCAGGCCCGAGTCTCTGATCCGTAAGGTTGTACACCCTCATTCAACGATCTCCAGCAGCTGGGATTTCTTCATAGCTGCCAGCACCTCGGGATCTTCTCCCGTGTGCTCGACCAAGTACTCCACCAGCTTGGCCTTCGCCATGGCGCGGAAATTCGGTGTGTCCTGCCGCTCAACCGCGGAGTCCGACTCCTCGAGTTCAGCGATAGCAGGCTCCGGATTCGTTTCATCCTCCTCTGGGTCCTCCACGAGTGTAGCAAACTCGTAGAGGGGACCGACAGGAGAACCCACTCGGATCTCGATAACGCCGGTCGAGATCAAGTTCTCGAGCTCCGGACGGTGTGCAAGAATCTCTTCTTCGGTGACCACGACATGCTGATTCCGCACGAGACGGTGTCGACCACCGCACACATACTGCTTGAAGGGCGTCCTGGTCGGTTGCTGAATCCTGGTCGTACGTGTCTGCACACGACGAACAGTGCTGAGAATGATGATTGGATTGCTGATTCTGGGCATCGCTACCTCCGAAAAAAAGGGCGCGACGCCGCGTTGACGCCGCGCCCGTTGTGCGCGTGCAGTCGACCAGTTCGGCCTAGAAGAAGTGTATCGCGGGGAAGAACACCTCGTCCGCGACTCGGTTGTTCATGGCCCCGAGATCCTCCTCGGCCACCGGTGTGACAGTCCCCGCCGCCACGATACCGTCGGTGTCGTTGGCAGTGGCATCACCGCTGTACAGCTCGATCTTTCGAACCGCGGCGACGTTGAGGATCGCCATTGCGATGGTCTCCCACGCCTGCCACGTGATCAAGTTCACCACCTTGTCGATGTAGAACTTGACCTGGTTCAAGATGTAGAACCGGCCCAGGAAGTCCGGGGACGTGAAGAAGTACACGTTCCCGGGGCGAAGGATGTCCGTCTTTATGGTCCGGACGAACCCACGTCCGATCAGGGTGGAGTACTTGTAGCCCTCCACGGCGGTCTCGGACTGGAGCTTGTCGCCGAAGTCCTCGACTGTCCACTGGTTCACGTCGTCGAAGTCCGACTCGGTGAGCAGAGCCTTCTCGCAGCGGAGACGGTTGCCATCCAGGAGCTTGTGGCCGTTGATGATGTCTTGGCGTTGCAGCGGCCAGACGAAGCTGTCGTTGTTGGCATCGACGCGGGCGAGCGCACCCTTGCGGATGGAGCTCTCCACGACGGTGCCGGCGAGGATGGTGGTCTGATGCAAAGACGTAACGGCGCCGCCGTTGGCTTCCTGTTGGAGCGCCTGGCATGCCGCCTCGCAGTGGATCAAGAACTCGCGGTCCTCGATCTCCTGGATGTCCTTGATGCTGTTGTCTTCGATCACCTTGGTGATCTTCATCCGGTAGACGAGAAGCTCTTCTTCCCACTTCTCGAACCGCTCGGAGCTGATCATGAAGAAGGGAACTTCGCATCTGTCGGCACGGATGATGCGGACATCGGGTTGGCCGCGGAAGTTGAGCGTCATCGCGCGGCTTTGAGGCTCGATCTCCTCGACCATCACGAGGGTATCGTGGTGGATCGACGCGCGGGCGTCGCTCTTTGTCACGTTGACCGGCGGAATGATGTTCCGACAGAACGCAACCTCACGCAGGTGGTCACGGATGTATTCGCCACCGAACTCGGCGACTTTCTCCTTGCCCTCCGCGGTGTTGAGTTTGTCGAGGAACATGCCGTTCCACACCTCTGCAGGTAGGTTGTTCATGATCTCCTCCTACTCCCACACCGACAGGAACTGAAGCCAACCGCCGTTGGAAGCCCCCGTCCGAAGGACGTGGCCTACCCGAGGGTTCGCACCAGCTGCGTGTGTTTGAAGTCCCGACTTCGTCAAGGCGTCGTACGTCACGTCCGCCACCTCGAGTCGAGCGCCGAGAACCGGAGGCGCTCCTGTATTCCAGATGAGCGTCTCACCGATATAGACCCCGCCCATGATGATCGGGACCTTGCCCCTGCCGCTGATACCCTGGGTATCCGACCGGCCCTTCTCCGCGTACATCACGAAGGGTCCCGGAGTGACACCTGGGTTTGCGGCCCTCGCAAGCCGGTTGCTCGCGTTGATCGTCAACCACTCGCCCATCTCGAGGGGGTTGGCGTTGTTGAAGTCCAACAGCGCTGCCGTCTCTACGAGATAGGATCTGATGAGTAGGTTGGCGTGCGACTCACCGACGATTCTGAATGTCTGAATCATAGCCTTTCACCTCACCCTTGCCAGAGAACCGGTTCAGCTGACGACGAATTCGTCGAGAGAGCTCTCCCCACCCTTGGGAAGATCCCCAAGGATTCCAAGACTTGCTTGACGGGACGTCATGTCGACGGCCTGCTCGATGATGTCGAGCTTCCCCGCAGCAGCCTTTTGAAGCAGGAACTCTCTCGTCTCTTCCACGGTTCGGCCCTGCTGAATGCCCTTGTCGTGAACCTCCTGAGCGATCTTCTCCACACGCTCATTCAGCCGGAGTTCACGAAGCTGACGCTTGAGCTCCAGGTTTTCGACCTGTGCCGCGTCCCGCTCCGAGGCCAGCTTTCTGAGCGTCGAAGGAACCGATCCGAAGACGGCAAGGACTTTGTCTGCGCTGAGCTTTTCCATGTGTCCTCCTTACCGGCCCATACCATGAGCAGCGACGGCGCGGGAGCCAACCAGTCCCTGCCTCTTCTGCTCGACTCGAGAAGCGATCTTGCAGAAGTTACAAGCTCCTTGGCCGCCGCATTGGCAACCTTCACTTGCGATCTTCTGCACGGCGTCCAGAGCAGAAGCCACTTTGGCCCCAGCCTGGTTCACCAGGTCCGACCCCAGAGCATCTTGGAGCACACTGTCTCCGCTCTTGCTCTGGGCGGGTTCATCCAGAACCTCTCCCATCCGCTTCTTCGGTACCGCCTTGGCATCTCGTTTGGTGAAGTCGATGGCCGCTTCGTTCGAGGCGATCATCTTCTCCTGGCTGGTGACCTCTGCAGGACGTGCCATCTGAGAAGGTTGGTCCTCAGGTGTCGTCGGGGTCTGGGTCTTGGGTGTCGTGATGGTCGTGGAGTCGCCGTCTTGCGCTCGCTTCAGCATGGCCTGTTTGATGGCCGCAGCAGCCCCTGTCTTCTGCACGAGAACTCCATCCTCTGGGTAGTTCCCGGGTCCGCCGGGACGGGCATTCATGTCCGTCTGCATAGCGTTGGTCGCTGCTTTCGGACTGGCACCCGCCTCGAGCGCCGGCTTCACGGGCGGGACAGTCTTGGCCCCGCCGCCGAATTGCTCCGGCATCTTGTCGGTGGTCGGAGACGCGATGTTAGTTGGGAGCGTGTTGGGGCCGCGAGCAGGGCCAGTCGTGTTGACCCCCTCTCCCTCAGCTGCCTTGACGTGGCCTGCAGAACCCATCCAAGATCGGTTGTACAGGGCGTACTCGACGGCGGCTGCCAACTTCTCCACGCGCTCCGAAGAAGTCTTCTCCGTTTCTTCGCCTCCGGGGGCAGCTTGCTGCTGCTCCTTCTTGGCTTTCTTCTCGGCGCACTCTCGGCAGTACTTCGAATCTGCCACAGCCGGTCGGCCGCAACTCACGCAGGCGCCGCCTTCGACCTCCTCGGCGATTTTCGTATGCCCCGAGGCCCGACCTTCGTTGAGCGCCTGCTGGATCATTTGATTCAGATCGAACCCCATGTGGGTACCTCCGTTATCAGCCGACGGGCGGTGGCGTCATCGCCTTTTGCCCGGCCGTCATACTGAAGTTCGGCGTCGGGAGCTTTGTGCTCACCGTCGTGTAGTTTGTCTTCTGCAAGTTCGTACTCTTGAGCGCCTTGGCCTGGATCGTTCCCGGACTGACAGGAGCCGCAGGTTTCGCATTGAGAGCTCCTGTAAGCCCACCCGGAGCCGGAGGGGCCACGACGGATGGCGCTGAAACTGCTGAGATCTTCAACATCTCATCCGCCATTGCCGTCATGGTTACCGCTCCGATCATCCGCCTACTCCCGACCTACTCGTTCCACGCGATGGGAACACCGTTGGCCTCGAGGAACTCGAGGGCAGCGCGATCCACGGTGGCTTCGAACTCGTCGGCGGCCGTCTTCTCCTGCCCGACACCGAAGAAAGCGTCCGCGTCGTAGCCGCCCGATGCCAGGTGATCGTATGCCCGCTGCATGACGACCTGCTCGAAGGCCGAGTCGGCGGACTTCTTGTCTCTCAGAGCCTTGACGCCCCGGTAGCCGCCGTAGCCGAGACCCCCGGCAGCGCCGGCAGCAGCAGCACCGGTACCGACCTGAGCGGCGATGTTGGCACCGCGAGCCAGGCGCTCGGAGCCTTTTCGATAGGTGTCTCCGCTCTTGAGGCCCTTGCCCCCACCAAGACGATGGATGAGGGACTTGAATGTCTTGCCCTTGCCACCCTCACGGAGACTCTTGGCGACGGCTTCTTCAGCTTTCCCACCAACGGCTCCGAGGGTACTCCCATACGCCTTGCCCGGAGCTGCCTTGGTGGCCGCCCACCCCTTGCGCGCGAGATCCCCGGCCCAGTTGGCCTGCTTCTCGATCTCACCCAGCTCTTGCACCATGCTGTGCGCCATGACACGGCCGAGGAAGTCGGCCTCTTCGAACTTGGCCGCGGCCTCTTTCTCGAGGTCGTACTCGGGTTGAGCTTCGCCGCCACCGTAGCGCTCGGAGGCGACCTTCATGATCTCTTCCTCGGTGAACTGACCGAGATCGATGCCTTGCTCCTCAGCCTCCTGAGCCAGGAGGGTGAGCTGCGCCAGCTTCTCGATCTCGTCGTTGGTGGTTTCGGCTGCTCCGGTCCCTGTTCCGTAGTAATTCGCAAGAAAGTCGTCCATTTTGTCTCTCTTCCCTTTCGGTTTGGTGACACCTACACCGGCAAGGTCGAACGATCCCGGGACCTCGAGGCCCTACGCTACCCCGCCTAGCAATGCAAAGCCTGAAGCCTTCTCCAGACCTGCCAGGCTGGAGTGCTCCCTCACGTACATCGAGACCGGTTTCTCCATGTGAGCCTCGTTCATGTAAATTGAGGATAGCATTCCAATCATTGATTCCATCACATCGCCCCCGATCTTCGCAAGTCCAGGATCCAAAATTTGATCATGGTAGAGGGCTGACGCGACCTTCGGTCGGGTAAAAATCGACTCCCGAATCAGTCCAGGTGCGTTGTACAACAGAGCGCGTCGATACGCTGTGTAGTCGCTACTGATCTTGTCCAAGAAAGGATCATCCAGACATCTCGGGGTATCCTGCGGAGCTGCTGAACTCTTGATGATGATGATCGTACGCTGACCAAGGGCCGGCGTCATCGCACTCCTTCCGCGCATGAGCGGGAGAAGGGCTTCGAGGATCTTCGGTACGATCGAATCCCCGAGACGAAAATCACTGGGCTCTGCGCCGGGGCGGAACGTCAACCCCTTCGAATCAAGATCATCTGCCAGCTCGGGACGTCCGAGATTACGGATCATCATACGCTGAAACTCATGCGGCTTGAGCACAATGCCCATGGAGCCGGCAGTCCTGAGAGAATCTCTCGGATTCTCAGACATCCGATTCTGAACCTCTTCAGGAAGATCAGGTTCGTGACTTGTGAGCGTCGGAAGATTCCTACGAAAGCTGGATGCAACGTGCTTGGTGATCTCCGCACCCTTTGGAATCGCACCCAGCTTGGTCCTCTGCTTCATGAGGTAGGTATTGATCTCCCGTTCAGTTTGCGGATCAACATCATTGAAGTCGATGTTGGCTCGCTTCTCCTGACGGGCAGCTACCACCGCACCCCTGATCTGACCAGCATAATGCTTTGCCAACTCTCGTGTCGTCTGGCCTTTGGGTGATGCCGCGGTACACTCCGCAGTCTTCTCCATCTTCCGACTCCAGACCTCATGCACGTGGGCAGAGGGTACGCACTCGGTGTGAGAACAGTTTGAGCATGATTTTTGACCGGGCTGAATCGGACACTCATTCGCGAGCTTGGCCAGGATGTAGGAAGTCTTGTCCGCCCCGATGAACACCACCGAGAGGTCGAAGAACCGGGGGTGGAGGTTGAGCATCATGACCTTACGGCCATCAGGATAAATCTTGTTGAGCTCGGTCCTCAGATGGACACAGTACTTTTTTTCGTCTGTGCTCAGACCCCTGATGGGGTTCTGTCGGTGCATGGCCACAATCTTCTGGGGCGTGGCCAAATAAGGACGAAGAGCATCGAGATTACAGCAGATACTGCAGCAGTCAAACGGGACACGTGTCCCCATACTGACCGAGGGGAACTCTCCGTTTTCAATTCGGTCCAGCACTCCGATAGATCCAAACTGGCGCGCACGAGCTCGATCGTACGCCACGGTCAGTAGGACTCGCTTCATGGCTGAGTCCCACATGGCATATTCGATGAACCCAAACGCCCTGTTCGGATCCTTGTTCACATGATGGGCAAAGGCATGTGCGTTGTAGAAGGTGGGGTAGCCCCACTCCCACCGAGCCCCGACCAAGCGCTGCTGCTCGAGCGGCATAGCGTCCCAACTGGGGGGCGTGTGCAGCAGGGGCTCCACGCCGAAGTAGTCAGCGTTGCTGTTCGAACCCCAGAACTCTCCAGCTCCGAGAGCGCTGATGAGCGTGTAGATTCGATCAGGAGTGCGCGGCCGGTCCTTCATGAAAGCGCGAATGCGGGCGAGCTGGGGTGGACTCGCTGCAGCTGTCTTGACCAGCTGCTCGTTGTCATACCCGGCTCGGAGAAGGTGAATATACTCACCCCTCTCATCGCGCCCAGAGAACTGGCATTGCTTCGTGATCATGGCGTTTTTCTAGGTTGCGTCATATCCCATCGGGCTTTTTCCGTCTGAGCCCTATTCTTCTCCAGGGTACTCGTGTCGAGCTCACGACGGCCGACGTCGCGACCATAGTCTGAAACACTCGACATGATCCCGCTGGACATGGCCTGGATGGGAAGCTCCGTGCCTCGAGGCATGCGGCTTTGCGCGGCGGCGAGATCAGAGATTGTTTTCGGATCGACGTATTCATCCTTGTCGTACATGCGCGTGACCCACGAGCTCGCCACGACAGGATCCCTTGCGAGATCAGGAGCCACGTTGTGCAGGGTCCCGAAGAGCGCTTTGACCTTTTGGTCTGGCAGCTTCTTGATACTCGGATTGTACTCGAGCATGGCTTTGAAGTTTCGACTCTTGTTGATCATGCCCTTGACTTGGTTGTAGCCATCCTGCGCCGCAGCGAGCGCGATAGGCGCGACGATAGCTGTACCCAAGCCCGCCGCCAACGGTCCGTAAGTTCCCTTCATGAAGGATTCGAACCCTGCCGACTTTTCGTGACCTTCATTTGCTAAGAACTGATCTACTGGGTTCATCAGATCATCACCCCTCGTTGAGGATTCCAGTGTGCACGACCCTGGGCCTGCCGATAGTTGTGCTCATCGGTCTTCCGGCGAACGAGTCGACGAACGGGACTGCCGACAGCTTTCTCCAACTCGGATGCACCGTATGCCCCCGCTGCCCAGGGTGCGGCACGAACAGCAAGATTTCCTGCTGTCCCTAACGCCGGTCCGACCTTCGGGATCTTGCTAAGGACCGACTGAACTCCGGAGCCGAGCCCTTTTGTTGCAGCCCCGATCTCTCCGTACACCGAAGCTGTCTTGCCCAGATCACCAACGCCGTTTTCCATGATGATCCGAACAAGCATCTCGGCGCCGGCGAGCTCTGCTCCGATCTTCAAGATCATTGGATGACCCTTCGAACCTCAGCATTCACGCGCCCGAGCTGCACCTTGATGTTCTCGACAGCCGCCGCGGTCCCGTAGAACTCTTCAGCGACTTTGGCGAACGTATCAAAGCTCGTGCAAAGCGGGTGCTCAGGGTTCACAGTTCGGTTCGCGAAAGCCGAGGCCTTCTTCGTCATGGAGACGGCCGGCAGATCATCAACGCCTTCGGCGGCCAACTTCAGCGCCAGCTTTGCCATCGCCGGCTTCGAAGCACGCTCAAGATACACCCGGGACACCTCTACGGGAGAGTACCCCTCCATGACCACAGCTCGAGCTTCCTTCCGCATGCTACGGACAGCGGCATCGTACCGAGTCTGGAGACCGAACATCCGAGAGGAGAGCTCGCTCTGTGCGGTCTTCAGCTTCTCACGCAGTTCGAAGAGCTCTCGATGCGGGTTGAGCCATGGATCTTCGATACGGGGCGAGGCTGTTTTCTCCATCTGATGATAGTTCAAACCGTCCGCTCCCGGAACGAACAGTTCGTTAGGTTTCATGATCTTGCGGGATGCGGTCTTCATGACATCCTCCCGACCTCTTGACTTCAACTCCTGAAGAATAAGAGCCGAATCTGCTGGCCCACCTTCAAAGTTGATCACTCTGTGATCTCCGGTGCTCTTCGCGAACGCCTGCTCGAACATATGGTTGTTGGCATGCTCTGTGACCCGGCGCACGTGCTCAGGCGTCAAACCCATCTCCGGACCGAGAATCTCAACGACAGATTCGGTCAGAGGCCGACCCGACTCCGTGTGGATCGCGCTCGCGCGTTTTCCTAGAAGTCGAAGGCGCTCGGGATCAACGCCAGACGATTGGCCCACCGCGTATCCTGGTGTCTCCATAAGCCCCGTCCTATTCTCTATGGGCGTCAGACCCGGTCCTTTGCTAATATCAACGTAGCACAGCAATGATCCTATGGAAAGCAACAGCCAACTCATAACGGTTTCGGAAGCTGCCGAGCTCCTCGATACAACAGAGGATCGGGTAACACAACTCTGGGCCGAGGGATTGATCAGAAGGACAGAACGGGGAGGCGTGATCCTCGTCCGACGATCAGACGTCGAAGAGGTACTGCGCGATGGGCTCGTCGGGGAGATCAGATCAGGAGAGCTTGTCAAACGGCTCAAGTTCCTGGAGAACAGAGTCGACCGACTCGAATCCGCCCTCGATCTTCTCTACCAAGTAAACGATCTTGGCTCGGCCCGCTTCCCGTCCATGACAGACGACGAACTGTCGAGTCTCTACAGCAACGTCGAGCTCGAGCTTCGTCAAGATGACTGGCCCGTGTCGCGAATGTTCTCCCTGTGCGAGATGCTGATGCGGCTTACCGAAGAGGAGATCGACCGGCTCAACAACCTACGTTGCGTCGGGGATTCATGGAAGGTCTTCTTGGATCTCGCGCTGCGCATGAGTCACTTCATCCGCAAGCGCAAAGACCTCGACACCGACCTGGACCTCCAACGCTTGCGCGACATCCTCGTGCACGCGCGAAGGAACGTAAAAGAACTCGCCATCTTGTTCATCGAGTACGAAGCCCAGCTCACTCCGAGTCGTAACCTCATGGAACGACTCGCGTCCGCGGACATAGAGGGCTTCGACGACATCCTCAGACAACTCAAAGTCACCCGCCCGCTACCCAACTAAGATCACATAAATCGTGCAAAACCAACATCTTTATGGTGATAAGGATAATAGTTGAAGGAGCACTTAGGTGCTCCGCTAAACCTTCCTGCAGGAGGAAAAATGTACGAGAAAGAAGAAGAAGAATTTGACGCTGAGAAGCTCTTCTCCCAGAGCGTCTGGGAGTCGAGCAAGGACGAAGCCGGCCTGATAGTGGCCGGCGTAGTCCTGGGCGGGGCAGTGGGAGTCGGCGGCGGGGCCGTCGTCTCCCAGCTGGCCGGGACCCCGATGACGGCCAGCTTGGTCGTAGGCGGGGTAGCTGGGGCAGCCGTCGGAGGGACGGTGGCAACGTATGAAGCTCACCGTCTCCACGAAGTGCAGGCGCAAGGCCTGCGTCGGCTGGAGGGACGTACGCGATCGCTGATCGCGTACGCGACAAGGCCCGCCGTCTCCACGACCAAAGAGCTGACGGTGATGGAGCAGATCGCTGCGGCGGTGAAGGCAGCGCAAGCCAGCACCCCGGCGACACCCCCGGCTCCGGCAGCTCCGGCAGCTCCGGTCGTTACTCCTGCCCAGCTGAGCCAGATCCAGGAGCTGCTCCAGAATGCGGTTGAAGCCGGGATCTCTCAAGCGGATTTCAACCGCATGCGCGCCGAACTGGCACAGGCCAGGGCCCAACTCGCGCAGCATCCCGCCCCGTAGCCTGCCGCGTGACCGCCCCTGCAATTCTGCAGCGGGCGGTTCTTTTAGCTGGTCATGCTGTAAGATCAGGGGTGAAGTCCACATGACCAGGCTTCGTTGGAATGATCAGATCAGGACGCGGCTTGAAGAACATGGAGGCCAGGACACAATACAGGACGGAGTGGAAGGTATCGTCGGACTTACCGGGCGACACCTGATACTGCGTCATGTGCGTCTTCATGTTGTACTCGCTGAAGATGTTCAGCATGTCGGCACCGTGAAGCACTCTGAACTCTTCGAACTGCGGGAACCAGATCTTCCTTCGACGAATGGCGTTGAAGATGTCACTCATGATCTCGGTACGGTGCAGGATGAAGCGGCCAAGCTCCGGTTCCCACTTCACTTTCTTCTTCGGGTTGGAGGCGTACTGGTAGCGAACGATCTTTCGAGGACCGAAGTTTCGGATCAACCAATCGTTGCGATCAAACCCGCCACCATAGTCCGTCCCGCAGATCGTGAAGTTGATATCGGTCAGGAGCTTGGCGATCTTCAGCATCTGAAGCTGGACGTTGAGATCCTCAGCGACAAACCGATGACAGAAGAAAATCTGGAACTCACCGCCCATGTATCCGCCGAGCGAGAGGACTGTGTAAGATTCCCTCTCGCCGCTTCCCCAATCGATCCCAACCGCGACGCCACCATGTTGGTGGCACCTCAGCACGTTCTTTTCTATATCGTTGAAGTGTATGTCCCCCTGACAGCACACGGCGACCATCCTCTGGGTGAGGGGGCGCTGCCCGCTATCGAAGGAAAGACCGAGGACTTCATTATTGAACTGAGCTGACCCATAGTTCTCGAGCGGGAAGAGAATACTGTCGTGCCACGCCTCTTGATCGTTGATGATCCAGGGCACCATCAACTGATTGATCCGGTATCCCTCGAACGTGACGCGCTCATGGTTGTCCTTGGTGATCGGCTGGAAACTCACCCATTGAGCGTCCGGATGTGCCGGGTTGATCGGGGCACCACACTTCGAGCAGATGGGCCCCTTCTTTCCGATGTTCTGGCGACCGAGGATATTCCAGAAGTAGGGAGAGTGACGGTCGCACGGCACAGCCCACTCGTTCTGTGTCGAGTGCTCCGACCAATAAACCTCGATGGTGTTGTCCAGACTCTTCGGTGTGCCGCTGTAACAGTAGAGCTTCCACGGAGAGTGGCTGGCGCACTGCTCGATGATCGGAACGTTAGAAAAGATTATATCTTGAATCTCATCTATTAGAATCAGATCCGCAGGAATGCCTCGTGTCCTGTCAGCGTGAAGGAAAGCGTACCTGATCCTGATCTGTGATCGGTTTCGGAACTGTTTGAACAGTACGTTCTGACTGAGCCCGGAATCGACGAGGAAGCTCAACTCTGGAGAGGTCTCAATGGGGTCCTTGAGCCGATCCACCGAGAAAACCTGGGCCTGTGTCGCCGTGGCGCTGACATAGAGCACCTTGAAAGCGACGTTGATCCCACAGTAGGCCAGGCTCTTGTTACCTAGCATGGTCGACTTTTCGGTCTGTCTCGAACATTTGAGCAGCGTACGGCGCGCGGCCGTATCGTATGGCTCTTTCAGATAACGACGGCCATCGAAAGAGAACGGAAGATAATCCCCCTCAACAGGTAACTTGATCGCGAACTGAGTGAACTCCGACGGGCTCACCACGTTCTCCAATGACGCAGCGCTCTCCTCTATACCGAAGAGCACCTCCTCGATCTCCTCCTCTTCCCTTCGAGCTGCCTGGTCAGCCTCCCATAGGAGGGCGTCGATCTCATCTTCGAAGACACGATCCTCTCCACCCTCGAGCGCCTGGAGAGAATCAAGGTAGGCATCAATCCCGGCGTAGAAAGAACTGCTCGAGGCGGGGGACGATAGACTGTCGAAAGACATGATCAGACTATAGCAGAAACAAGGTATAAGAGGCAGACAGATGTCACTATCTAGCTAAGGAGGGTTGGAGGTAGATGAAGATGATCAAAAAAGCACTCGTCGCCAAGCTGATGAAGGAGGAAGGGTTCATATGGATCGACAAGGGAAAGCTGCTCATCTGGTGGGGCCCCGATAATCTCGGAGCCCTGATTACAAAGAACGACATGAGCAGCTTCATCGTGCGCGTCGATGCCCCCAACAGACTGACCCATTTTTCGACAAAGCCGCGAAAGGAACTTCGAGCCGCGGTTGACACAACCCTGAAGGAAGTGATGGGCGAGACGCGAAGCCTACGCGCGTTCGTCCTCCTAGATGAGAAAGGAAGACAATGGCTGAAGAGAGTAGACGATATGCGTGGCTCGACACGATCATGAAGCAGATAGGGAACACCTTCTCGGACCTGTTCATCATGACCGTGGGAGGAAAGGAGCTCCAAGACAACGAGAAGCACGGCCGATGCTTGCGCTGCGCCTACGTCTGCGCCTACCACAAAGGATTGCCGCAGGCCCAAGCCCAGCTCCCGCATGATCAAGGGAAGCGGATAATGGATCTCATCGCGAATGCGGCTCGTCGGGCAAAGGCGGATCCTCCTCTGGTTGAGACCAAGGTTGGCGGAAAGCACGACTACTGTGACTGGGGATGGATCGGAGAGGGGGTCGCAGAGATGTGGGTCTTCCTACAACCTCCTCGATCAAAACCAGAAGTGTGTGAGCCGGGGCTCAACGTCGATATCGAGTAGGGCGATCCGCAAAACACGAGCAAAAACAGGGATAAGAATTATGTGAACTCGGGTGACTTATGTTGCCCTGAAAGGAGATCACATGCTAAATTTGTCAAAATTCACGGCAGAAGCCTGGCACCGCTCCACCCCATGGGCTGGGAGCGGCCATACGACCGCGACCGAACCGGCCCGCCGCGGCTGGAGACTCCGGCCATGCGGGGGGCCAGGACCGTTCGGTGCCAGGACCTGGATCCTGAGTCGAGCTGGACTGAACCGGTGCTTCACCATCGAGAAGATAGGTGGAGCTCTGGACGTCGCGTACTACCTCGAATCGGCGAGAATAGTCGTCGAAACGATATCAACGGGTGGTACCCTGGACGCGCAATATGTCCAGGTGATAGAGGCCCCCGGGTGGGCGCTCCGGTTCATCCAGCAAGCGGAGGCGAAAGTCAACTACATCGAAGTCTGAGCCAGGACCCCGTTCGGGAATCCTATCCTGGCTTTTTCCTTAGCTGGTTATGATCTTTATGAGCTCGTCGGTGAACCCGGCGAACACGGCCGCAGAGGCTGTCTTCTTGTACTCCTTGAGCGGCTTGTCGAACTTTTGCTTGGCCTCTCTCTTGGCCTCTGGAGTACCGAAGCGTTCCTTTTTTCCGGTGACCTTGCTTCTGAAAGTCTTAGGGCTCTTACCCAGCCGGTGTGCCTGTTGGGTCGCGACAGCAAACGCAACCTGCTTGGCCTTTTCCGGGCCGTAGGTTTTCTCCATGTCGCCGGTCATCTTCTCAGCACGGCTATGAATCCAGGCTGGCATGGTACATCTCCTCAAATCGCAACAGCGAGTTCATGATCATCTTATCCGAAGGGGGCATGATCGCCGCGACCCCGAAGACGATGACACACCACCCGTAGGCCTCTGGAACGAACTCGACACGGAGACGATCCTCTCGATCTTGCAAGCGGAAAGTTTCTACCATGGCGTCCCAGATGAGCTGTGCATCACGTCGACGCCACAAGAGCTCACCCTTCCGGCCAATGTGTATGATCAGATCAGGCACACGGGAAACATACTCAGCAGTGAACAGGGTGAGGTCGACCGGTGTCAAAATGATAGCCCCCGTGTTTGCGGAACTGACCTGCTCAATCGGTTCATTGAACATCAGTACACCATCCCTTCATCGTCGTCGTTCACGATCTCCGGAGGTGAAAAGTTTCCCTCGGTGAGCTGCTTCACAGTCTTGGTCTTCACGATCTGTGTTCGCAGCTTGAACGACTTGAACGCCTGCACGATATCCTGAACAGCGTTTGCGCTCTCGTCCTCTCCCTCCTGCGCCATCTTCGCAGCTTGAAGGTAGCTCAGGAACATCTTTGAGTGAGCTGGGGATGGCGCATCCATGTAGAGCTGCTCGAGCATGAGGAAAGCTACGGCCTTCGCCCGGGCGAACCCTTGATTCGAATCAATCTTCGATATGCCACCCAGCCCGGTCTTCCACAGAAGGAGCTTCACACCCTCGGGTCCGTCCGTGCTGTTCGCGAGCTGGAGCCACTCCTGGTTCGTGCTCTCGCGCTCGCGGATAAATCTCCCCCACTCAGTCGAGGTCAGGAGCCGGGGGTTCCAGAAGTAATGGCGAAAGAACTCGTAGGATCGCACGGTGAGATTGACCTTGAGCCTCTCTGCCAACTTCCTCACTGCTTGCTCAGGACGCACGGGTGACAGGATCAATGTCTCTATGTGCTGACGAAGTGTGTGATCATCGAGGATCGCTATCGCGGCCTTCATGTCCGCACACGGATGCCACGCTTCGAAGATCTGCTCCTGGCGGATGAACCGCTGACTCGTACGATCATTTCTCAACTGTGGGCGAAACACCCGAGGGTATTGCATGGAGGCATCGAGCTCTTGCAGATCGTCTACAGAAAACCCAGGGAGGTTATAGCACGTGAGCAGACCCTCTATCTGCTCATAGCTGTGCGTGCGGCGGGACAGATAGAATTTCGCCCAATAGGTTGCTGGATGTCGAACCATACCTCACTTCACATTGTCTTTGCCCGGCGGCCCACGAAGCCCATGAGACCCCTTCCGGGGCTGAGTGGGTTGGCCTGGGACGGACGCGTTCCAACGATGCTCTTCAGAAACTTCTGAACCCTACCAACGTCTCGCACAGATCCCTTGGCCGTCTTCTCCAGTGCGTACAGATATTCCTCTCTCGTGAATGTTTGGATCATTTTCCGTCCTTCCGGAACATGAGCTTCTTCAAGCCCATGATCACCTCTTCGAGCTGAAGCATCGCACTCTTGGAGGCTTGTTCGGGGATATCCTCTTGCCCAAGACGGGCGGCGAGCAGCAATGAAGCCAGCTTCTGGAGTGCCTCCTCGAGGTCCGGAAGCCAACTCACGAAGATCTGCGCATTCTCGGGGCTGATAAAACCGAGGCTGAGAATCTTGTCGATGGTCGTCACGTCATCCAGCGCTGCCGCCTCCTTCAACAGAGATCGGCGACGGGGCACGGCGTCCCACAAACTCTTGGCCCTCTGACGAGCCGCAGCCAGCTTTACACCTGGCGAACCAATGGCTCGGCAGTTCGGGACGAACACGGCATCGCGCTCACGAGCTGACTTGATGAGCGTCTTCAGGGCGAGCTCATTGGACATCCCGAGCGCACTGGCCATGAAAGCTGCGTCAGCGCCGCCGAGACCCTCGCGCCACCGATACGCTACCTTCTCGAGCGGCGGGCCATTGAAAGACCAGGTGTGCCCGTCAGAGATGACACGGACCATGTTCATCGAGGCCCGCACCATGGCGGTCTTGATGAACTCCGTGGCATCCCTGATCAGCTTCGTCGTCATCTTCTTCCCGAGAGGTGCCCATCGTACATCCGATGGAAGAACATAGGTGGTGCCTTCCAAATGAACAGGGGCATGAACTTCCGCACTGAACACGATCTTCACGGGCTCGGCCATCATCGTCTCACCGAGGAACCCGGAACCGGACTCGTCTGAGAAACTACTGGCGATCTCGAGCGGCTGGAAAGCGATGACCCCACCACTTGTCGTGACCCGGTAGAAGAAGCCATAGCCTTCCGGCTTCCCTCGGATGATGTTGACCCCTTTCCCGACGAAGCTCCCGACGATGGATTCCTGAATGGCGGACACGGCCCCGTTCGTGAAGAGCATGAACGGAAGCGATGTGCCGTCAAAGTCGAGGACGGTAGGGAAGACCCAGCCCAGATATTCCTGACCGTCAGGCGTCTTGACTCGATACTCGCCAAAGGACGTGATCGGGCCGATTTCTTCATCCTCGATGCTGTCATCGTGAACGACGGGGTTCATGGTGACCGTACCGGCGCCGAAGTTGTCCGCTTGCTCGACCAGATCTTTTCCAGCGATCTCCACCGCCGTGTTCCGATCGACCTCGGTGACCTGCGGATCAAATGCCGTGTCGTCAGCTGTCTTCAGCAGGTAAGAATCGTTGAGCCTCTCCACCTGGAAGATAGTAGGACGCGCGATCATCGAAGCGACTTTGGTGACGTCCTGTGTCGTCACCGGTGTCAACGATACGATGGTCTCAATGAAAGGGCGCGTCGAGTCGTTATGCACCAACGCGCGCACGAGCTGCGGATCTTCTGACATCGCCAGCTTGATCCGCGCCACGTCGTCCGCGGTGATGGTTGAGGAGATGGCCTCCAACAGGAAAGTCGGCTTCGTTGATCCGAGCTTTGTCTGCGAAACAGAACTGACCTGCCCGCCACCACCTCCGGATTGCCGACTCGACGGCGGGTAGAGCTGATCGTATATCGACGTATCCCCAGGCCCGCTCTTCACGGAGTCAAAAACCTGGGGACGAAAGAGCGCCGCACGGACTCGGACATCCGACATCGGGTAGATACCCTTGTCCCCCAAGAACACGTCCATCGGTTGGAGTTTCTTGTTCTTGATGATGACGGGAACTCGGATCGCGCGAACACCTTGCGACTTCATCACCGCATCGGACCCGGGTCCGAGCGGCATGGTCGCCGACTTACTGCTCACACGGACGAAACCCAGACCATACCCCTGCTCTGCGTCCACCTTCGTCAGCTGTGGGGACACGTCGTAGGCTCCGAGGTACGGACACTCTCTCAAGAGTTCCTTGTGCACCTCTCGGGGCCACGAGTCCGCAGAGTCGGAGAGTCGAGCTTCCGCGGCCACCTTCGGCATGTCAACCGGCGGCGGCGTTGTATCCAGGTAAAGTGCAGTCATAAAATCCTCCAACTACCTCCGGCGCCGGCATCAGTGTCATTCACCTCTGCATGGGCCTTGATGTGCCGAATCACTGCTTGTGCGATAGCATTGGCCATCGGGCGGATACTCGCTTCGTCTGGCTCATTCGGGCCTCGAACCAGTGTCACATCGTAGCTCATCGTCCCATCTTCTCGCGGGACCTCGATGACCTCAACACCTTTGACCACCGTAGGGAAGGCAGCCACCATCTCTAGATGATAGATGTCAGCGATCAGGTTAGCCAGAACCGCTTCATTGAGCGCCATCACCCACTCCTCAATTTTGTAGCTGCGACGTCATCCGGGGAGACCGCAGGAAGTGGAGTGCTGGTTACGCCCCCGACGACAGTGTGCGTATGGTAAAGAAACGCGCTCATTGCTCCTGTCATCAGCATAACCGGCTTGCTCCCACCGATCTGGGTCATGGGGGCATCAATGATCTTCGTCCCGCTCAATCTTTCCCGACTGCTGTTGGCGGTCAAACTGTGGCCACCGCTCACTCGATGGGTCAGGTCCCCGTTGACCGTCTCTGTCAGGTTGCCGAACGTGAGCTGCCCATCCCCACTCACAGTCACGTCGACCGCGCCCTCGACCTCGACAGTGACGTCCCCGGCCACAGTGACCTCGACATCACCGTCGTCGTTGACAGTGAACTCATACACGGCGCTGCCCGTGACCTCACCAGTTCTCGAGTCAATGGCGTCTGGGGCAACGACACACCGAAGACGAGTCGTATCATCCACATGACCGGCCGACACAAGGACGGTCGTGTTCTCGTCCTGGGCATGATCACGAGCCGCAAGTGTAAAGATCGCTTGCGCCTCTCCAGACGGATCACTATCAGAGCGCGTCGTCGTCCATCGCATCTCGCCGGCAGTGGAGAGAGCTTCGTAGTTCTCAAAGACGTCGCGAAGCATATTTGTGATCGGGATGTACACCCTCTTCGCCATGGGCCCCGCGCCGATCTCGACAACTCCACCTCGTCGGAGCCATAGCTGGTTGCCATCCCGGGTGCGAAGCATGATGTCGCCCTGCTGTATCCTGGGGCGGCCAGCTCGGAAGGTGACCTCGTTTTCTTCTCCACCCTCCTCGTCGGGCACATCGCCTGCCTGCGTTGGAGCACCAGCGGCAGCAGCACGTTCGAAGGCCGTGACGAAGCAGAGAACGAAGGGCGTATCGTCACTCGGCATGCAGACCTTCACGAGCGCCCCCACCTCTGGCATGACGAAGATGCCTTCTCCAGAGTGGAAGTGCAGGTACGAAGCCCCTACTTGGAGATCGAGCAGCAACCTGTAGGTGTGCTTCGTGCGAACATCCACCGTCCAGTGATCAATATCCACGTTGATGATCTGCCCCGTCTCGATGAGAACGGCGTTGACCCCACGTTGGACCTGGGAATTGGAGTGTGCTCCCGGCATGTTCCTCTATGCGGTAGCTCGGCCCAATACAGCCCCGGTACCGACCAGCCCGGCTCCACCCGCAAGAGCGCCAGCGCCGACCACCGCTGCCTTGCCCTGTGGGGTTTTCCACACGCGCTCCAGACCACCGCCAAGCTGTGAGAGTCGACCACCTCCAGCTTGTGCGGCAACTCGTGATCCACGACCGTAGGCAGTACGGACGGCCTTGACCGCGTTTCCGGGCTTGGTGAGGATTTGCCTCCCGCCACGAACGACTTGCGAAACAAAGCCCGGACTGAGAGCCGCGACCCTGGTCAACATTGCTCTCTTCTCGATCTGCCCGAGTTCATCAAAGAATGCGTCGTAGCGAACCGTGTTGATCGAGTCGATCATCTCAGTACCTCCAGGGCTTTTCCTTCGTGCCCTTCCCGAATTCTACACCATACACAAGCGAGGGTACGGGGTTTGTACCATGAAGATCAGAGGACCACCCCTGCTGTGCCGCTTCGATCACCGTGGACTTCAGGTTCTGGTGATTCAGCCGCGCCATCCAATCCTCTTGAACATCGAGTGGCACCTGTTTGACACCCCGAAGGACCGGCACATGACGAACCGGAGCCGCGTCCTTGTGCTTCTTATTCCAGTCCTGGATCATCGCCGTGTTGGCAAAATCCCCCCGAAGCAGATCTGGGTGGCCACCGGAGTCTTCCACCTTCGTCACACTTGAGATCGCGCGTACCAGCACCTCAGAGTTACGACGCCGGATACCCTGACTACCGTAGATGCTGTGCAGTTCCCCTGCTAGATGTCCCTGCACCTTGTTCACGTTCGTTAGTGGTAGAAGCTCGTGTGGGTTCACAGGTCCGGACGTCAGCTGATCTCCGCGCTTCACAGTCTCGCCCACACGGATATTCTTGAGCATCTTCCGATCGGAGGGAACATAGACCTCGTTCTCTCCGATCATTACTCGAGCACCGCCAGCAGGATCCTTCTTGATCCTGCGAATCTTACCCCCGATGTCCGCGAGCACCGCGGACCCCTTCACCTTCTGTCTCAAGTACAGAATGCTCGTCGCCTGATCAAGACCCTCCCCGGTCAAGGACTTCGTCCCCTTTCCCTCGTAAACACCCCCAGAATGAAATGCCTTCATTGCTAATTGTGTGCCTCGTTCCCCGAGAGCCTGTGCAGCTGCAACCCCGACATTCGTGCCAAAGTCGTTCAGCTGGCCGTCTTCGTTTAGCCCCATGCACTTTTGGCACACGCCATGAGTATGGGTGCATCTCATCGGAGAGCGCACGACCACCTTCGCTGAAGCCTTACTGTTCCTGATCTTTGTCAGGACGTCGGGTGTGAGCATCGTCCCCGCGGGGATCACCTTTCCCCGTCCGAGGTTGAGCCCCGCTGTTGTATATCGACCGACCACGTCTGGCTCGTCGACGGACAATGATATACCGCGATCAGTCCCGCAGTCATCTTTGTCGACGAGCTGATCGATGACAGAATTCGTCATCATCTTGGTGAGATAGCCTGGCTCCGAGACGCTTTGCACCTTCTGAACGATGCCCTTACGACCGCCGCTCGTTGCACTCCAATAAGCCGTTGTGGACAGCCCCTCAGCATAGGAGCGAGTCACGGGATTCGGGACAACGTCTCCCTTTCCATCTACAAAGAGCACAGGGGCCGCAGTGAGCTGGCGATAACCCCCGCCCTTGATACCCGCTGCGTTCTGAAGACGGTCAAGCTGAGACGTGCCGCGCTTCGCTTTGGCCATGACACCGGTCTCGATCTTCTCCATAGCGTCAGCGTAGATATCCACTATTCTCGAGACATCGGCAGGCTTGTTCGAGTCCAGCTTCGCTGATCTAGCGGCCGCATGTAGAAGGATAGGATCACGAATCTCCTTATGAACTTTGAAGTCCTCGAGCCCCAGACTGAACCCCTGGGTAGAGGCGGTGTCATTCCCGATATCCTTGAGCTTATTGACACGATCTGGGTACTTCTTAGGATTGCCACGCGCCATCTCGTTGAATAGCTGCCCCTGCTCTTTCTTCGTAAGGTTGTACTGCAGATCCGTCAGGATCTTGCCGCCTCTCATCTCCGTCGGTAACTGGGCATCTATTCGTGATCGCCCAAGCGTCGTCGTCGCACCGGCAACACTCACCACATCCGTGAGTCCGACCTCATCAGCATTGAACGCCTTCTCAGCCTCCTTCAGATCCTTGAACTTCTTGCCCGTACTCTTCCCGACCTGGGTCGCCATGAACAACCCCACCTGCTGCTCGTGGGATGGCGCGTACATGACGCCGTGTGTGGCGGGGCTGAAGAGGTTGCTCGACGGAAACATCTTGTGCGCCTCGGCGACCGCTTTATCAGAGATCGGAACGAAGGCGCTCATGGTGTCCCCATCGAAGTCCGCGTTGTAGCCCGAGCACACCAGAGGGTGAATTTTGATCGCCTTACCGTCCACAAGTTTGGGCTTAAACGCCTGGACGCCGTATCGGTGCAAAACCGGATCCCTCTTCAAAATGATCGGACGCTTCTCTACCACACGTTCGAGCGCTCTTCGAGCAAGAGGGTCATCCTCGTCAATCATCCTCCGGGCTTCGTTCGGTGAGGTACCGGCCATAGCTCGAAGCTCCTTGACGATGAATGGCTTGTAGATCTCCTTTGCGGCCTTCCGCGGAATGGCCGCCTCGTCAAGCCCGAGAGTCGGATCAGGAACAATGGTCGAGCGCGCCGAGAGATCCTGCTTTCGCTTGATCAACGTCTTCTGGACGAAGCCCGTCTTGGGCCCGTTCTTCCCGGCAATTATCTCCAGAAGGCCAGGGTGCTTCGCGTTGAGCGTCCCGCCATTACCCGTCAACGCCTTCATATGATCGTACACACTCGCAGCGATAGGAGCCTTGAGCGACTCAGGAGTCCCGGCTGGAAACTCTCTCTGCTTCGCGTTCACGATCGCTAGGCCCTTGTAGAGCTCGTTGAGGTCGTCCGTCTGAAGGCTTCCGTCCTCCATCACAGAGATCGGACGCATCGAAGGCGGCAACACAGGGACGTTCTGCGTCATGTACGCCGCGGTCGGCGTCATATCCAGCTTCTTCAACGCTCGAAGGTACTTGACCTTCTTGGCCGACTCGTTCAAGAGTTGGCCCTTCAGCTTGGGCAGACGACTCTCTTCCTCGGCAAGACTTGCCGTGACATCAACTTTATCAAGGAGACGGCCAACAGCCGGGGGACCGTAGACCGCCCCCTTCACGCCAACCTCGTCAACAATCTTCCCATCTTCCGTGACACCAGCGTCGCCGTCGATGATGCGATTGAACTGCGGTCCTCGGAGGCCTGTCAGACTCATGACGGCCTTTTCAAACAGTGGGTTCGGAACAGGTACAGCGAGCCTGATGTGGCCCCACTTCTTCCCGTCCATCCCACCTGTGATCTTCTCGTCGAAGAGACCACCCTTTTCCGGCTTCAGCGTCTTGGCCTTCAGGGCACGCCCAGCGTCCTTCAACTCCCCGTTCGAGAGCTTGAGCACGTCGGCGTCCGTCATCGGCATCAGGTTCAGACTGTTGCCGTCCTTGTGTACGTTCACCCCCATTCCATTGAGGTACCCGTTGAATTTATTGTAGGCGAAGGTCGTCTTCGGTGGCGGGAGGAGCTCTCCGGTCTGGATGGCAGTCCACAGCTCGTCCGTCTGATCCTTGTCGGTCTTGCTCACCTGCATCTCACGCAGGTTCTCACGCGCGCCGTGAGCCAGCATGGCGTACACGCCGAGCCCACCAAGAGCTTGGGCTCCGTGCTTCCCACCACCTCGAGGGACCATGTTCTGGTCATAAGCATCACGCTCACGAGACGCCATTTTCTTCCCGACCTGGTGCTCCATCTTCAGGATGTACTGTTTCCCGACTTGTACCCCGGGGATCTTCTTCCCCGTGCCGGGGTCGATCAGATCCTCCTTATCGTCGAGGCCAGCTGCCGCAAGCTGACTACGAACGGATTCGAGGTTGTCCTCCTCGGAGAAGTTCTCGACCTTGTAAGGAGAACCCCGGTGTTCCGCCAGCTTCCCAGCCGCTGTCTCGAGTACCTGTCCGACGTTCATGCGGCCCGGAGTACCAATCGGATTCATGAGGATCTCGACAGGTCGGCCATCCTGAGTCTGAGGCATCTCACCCTTGGCGAGGATACCAGTGACGATCGCCTTGTTTCCGTGGCGGCCTACGAGCTTGTCTCCGATCTCCATGGGCTCGATAGTCTTTACATGGACATCGACGTGCTTCCCACGTCGGTTCACCCCCACGACCTCGCCCTCGAAGTCCTCCTGCCAGGTCACAGCCTTGTCCTTCTTCGGTTGTACAAGACTGCGATGGAGGAGCCGCATCTTCTGCTGCTCAGTCGTCAGCACCTGCTCGCCAAGAGCTGCGATCAGCACATCCCCCGGCTTGACCTTCTGCCCGATACGGACGATGCCATCATCGTCGAGCTTCTCGGCCCGTTCCTTCGTCAGCTGATTCGGGTAGTGGGCTTGGTACTTCTTCTTCCCATCAAGAGTCGCATCCCGCGTCGAGAGCCCCTTCTTGTGCATGTGCATCGAGGTCATCTTCGCCGCGGCCTCTTCGCTCACGATAACACCGTCTTCGAAGTTCAGACCCTTCCACGGCATGTACGCCACGGTCAGATTTTTCCCGGGGGCGTACACTCCGCCTTTCGTGAAGTTCGTATCTGCGAGCAGCTGACCCTTCTTGATCTGTTCACCGACCTGGACCGTCGGTGTGCTGTGCATAAATCCCTTCTTGTCATTGAGCGGGTAGTGGTTGTAGATCGGGATTTTATGTGACTTGCCGTCATCCGACTTCATCATGACGGCATCTTCAGTGATCTTCGTTACCTTTCCGCCCACCGGCGCGTTGCTGGAAGCAAAACGACCGATAATTTCGTCGAACGATTTCCCCCCGATCGTGGACTGAACAAGCGGGACCTCGCCGTCGACGACGGGTATCGTCTGCTCCATATGGCGCCCAGCCATCGTGGCGCGGTTTGGAGAATCACTGTTGATGAAGGGCACCATGTTGGTCGCCAGCGAGAACATTTGACTCGAGTGGGGAACGATGTACTTCACATCTTTCATGGCCGTGGGCCGCATGTCGTTTCCGGCGATGCTCGCCAACACCCGGTTACCCTTCTTCGGAACGTACACACCCCCTACTTTCTGTACCTCATCCGGGAGCGCGACGATCGAGTCGTGAACCTCTGCGGTATCGACCAACTTCGTCTTCCCAGACTTGACATCGTACAGGGGTACTACGATCTGAGTTCCCTTCTTTCGAGCTCCTAGCGTGAGCTGGAGGGTAACGCCCGTGCTCACAGACTCAGGTGTGTGCAGAGGATCGAGGACTCCGAAGTGCGATGGGTCAACGAGCTTTGCGTCATCAGTGATCCGATTCGCATCAGATACACCACCCTCGCCAGCAATGGTGGTCTTCATCTGACCAGAGATCATTCGAAGTGGATTTGTCTGAGGAGGTGTACTGGCCAGGGACACCTTCCCAAAGAATTCTTTGATCGGACGATCGTACATGTCGGGCCCGACGATGTCCTTGATCTTGTCGGTCTTATCCAGGTTATTCCCAACCCGCCTTGCGATCGTCGGAGCGTGTCCAGTGATCCTCTCCGCGACGAAATCCTCCACACCGTGGAAGTCCTTGAACACCAGCGAATCCCGAACATCAGGCTTCTCAGTTCCTCGAGCCACCCCCAGGAGTCTTCCCGACGAGAGAAGCACTGCTTCGGGAGTGACGCGATCGATCTTTTTTCCAAGTGTGCGCTTTGTCGATTCGGGGTGGAGCTCCGACTGCTCAAAGTTGGTCTGGATGACCCTAGAGGCGTCTTCAAAGGTCTCTACCTCTGCACGAGGGTCAATGCGACGAGCAAAGTCGATGGCCACCTTGTCGACCTTGAGCGGCCGACCTCGAGCATCTGTCCGGTTCGCAGCCAGGATATCCTTCCCCCACTTCTTCTCCAGCGTATCGTCACTGATACCAAGAGCTTTCATGACGGGATAGAGTGGGGGCTTCGCGCCCCCATGCTGAATGTTGAACTTCCGCTCTTTAGGATCAAATCCTACGTGAAGCGGGCGCCCTTTGATGTTGAAGAACGAGTCAAGCTCCCCGTTCTCTTTGACCTTCGTGTAGACACCTGGACGAAGGCGCCACTGTCCGTCGATCTGATACTCTGATCCTTGGACGACGTAGGAGTAACGATTGGTCACCTTTGGGAGCGTGGCGATCTTCTGTCGCCTCCGATCAAGAACCTTCCCGGTCTTATTGTCCTTGAGCACCATCGTGGCGTGTACAGGAACGCCCCAAGTTCGCCCGTTGATCTTGGCGTCCTTCTGCCCGGTGTAGTCAGCCTCGTTTATGTCATCGGTGATCTCGATGTCCTCGAGATCAAGAGTGTTCTTTTCGCCAACCTGTGGGAAGGTGCTACTGATCGACGTCTTCACCCCTTCCTTCAGTGCCGCAAAGCTGTCTTTCGGGTCAAGCCGTGACATGACGTGCCCCCATGTGCTTCCGGCTCTCCGACCTCGCGCCCTCGTCCCCGTCATTGGCAGAGCTACGTCCGCCTTCGGGGTCAAATCTGGCCATGTCGGCTCCTTGTCTAACCTGATCTCACTCTACCAGCCCCACGCAAATGGAACAAGCCAACAGGTATAAGAGCAATGGAACCGGGCCTATCTAGCGGCCCAGATCAGAGGTCAAAATGGAAGAGCACAAAGGAGCCGCCCGCTGGGGTGACGACGATGAGGAGGTCTTCGACGATCCCTGCGGGGATCTCGAAGACAGCGTGGATGAATCCCTGGGCTACTCGGGCGAGGACGAGTAGCTGTGTGGGCACTGTTCGCGCTGGCTTTTCTCGTTACCTTTCTCAGGGTGCTGACGAGCCGGCCTGAACAGTGGTTGTACCGGGACTAAGTCCTCGGTGCAGCCAGAGGTGGGGACGTCTTCGGACCTCCCCACCCCTTCTTTTTAGCTGGTTATCACACGGGGCTGGCTGCACGCCGCGGTGGAAGCTGTTCTGGCAGGGGCTTACCCGCAGAGGAGTCTGTGGAAGGTGCGGCCGGCTGAAGCTGCTTGGAGAGTGTCTCGGCGAGCTGTGGGTTCTGTTGTGCGATGCGCTGGATGATCGCCTGCTGGCTGTCTGGAGAAACCTGTTGTAGGCGCTGCAGCATCTGCGCGAATCCGCCCTGAGCTGCATCCGGCTGTGCCGGAGACACCGGAGCCTCGGCTGTGCCGGCGCCTGGTTCGCCCTGAGCCGAACCGTAACTTCCCTGACTCATCTGTTGCTGCTCTTCGGCCAGAGCCATCTGAGCACGAGCCTCGTACTTCGCAGAGAGCACACTGGCTTTGCCGGCGATCTGGGCCTCGGCCATTTGCTGCTCTTCCATACTCTCGAGACGGCGCTTGACCTCACTCTTCAAGAGCGAATCTTCCCCATCCGGGCTGAGATCCATCTCTTCACGCATAGTCGTGTCGCTGACCAACTTCGCTTGATTGGCCTGCAGCATGAACGCTTTGCGCTGGATATCGTCAGCCATCTTGAACGGCTTGAACCGCGCATCCACCGCCGGCCAACCGAGGTGCGCCGCGGTTCGTCGAATGAGGAAGACCTTGATAAAGCGCAGCATGCCGGACAGGTACCTAAGAAACTGGTTCTCGAGGATCCGGAGACTGACGTTGGAGCCCGACCAAGAGAGCCCGCCGTAGACAAGCTCTGGTGGGCACCCGATCCCGGCCACAATGACATCCGAGATCTGACGCATCTCGTTGTTGAGCAACAACGCTCGACCATCCCCTCCGATGACCTGGTGATTGAGCGGCAGAGGCATGACCGGGATGTAGAGAGGATCACGCCGCCACTTCATGATCTCCCCCATGACGTGAGTTCGCCAATCATCCAGGTTAGTGAGCTCGTAAGGATTCACTCCTGGAGCTGCGGAGGCGGGGGATATGACGTTCAGAGGAAGCATGCGCTCGAGCAGCACAGCCTCTTGCGCCTTCTTCATGAGCTGAAGATAGAAGGTGTCCTTCAGCACCGGCATGAGAAGCGGTGTGCCCCATCCTCGGTTCAAACGACCTGTGAAGATCGAAGGCCTTCGGAGATGGTAGACGTTGTCAGCATCGAGGACGACCGACTTATTGAGACGAACCGCATCGATGTACACCTGCGGAGAACGGTCGACTACTTCTCGTCGTCCGACCCGAATGGCGCTCTTCAGATGCGCAGGGAGCGTGTAGTAGTACACGGTCTCTCCGGTGAGATCGTTGTACTGAATGTCAATGTCCTCTGGGTTCCAGAGGATCAAACGCGATCCGAATGTTGTGGAGAGCGACTGATCACGAACCTCGGCTACACCTTGATGATCACACTTCTTGCAAGTGAGGCGGAACTTACACCCCCGAAACTGGTACGTCGCCTCCTTCGCCTGAACCTCATGTTTGCACTTCTCGCACTTGAGCCACTTGACGAACGGGAAGCTCAGGGATATCAACGCGTTCCCGTAGCATGTGTAGAACAGACCGATGTCGATCAGACTCGGCTGCAAAAAGATGTCGTCATCAAAAAACCCCTGCCACTTGTCCTTGAGCCCTTTATTATTAGTGTCGATCACGAGATCGGTGATCGGGTACTCGGCCAATTTGTTGACGACGGTCGCGATCAGCGGGTTTGTCAGATAGAAATACCGACACCACTGAAACAGCTGCTTGACCGAGCTCGGCAGGTACGTGTGCGCCAGATCAAAAAATGGCGAGGGGTACTTGACCCCCTCGATCCTCCCCGAGCCCCGAATACGGCCCGAGGTCTGGGACTGCTGTGCACCAACCGGTTCTCCATATCCAAACATCAGATCACCTCGCAGGTATCACTTGACCCTGCATAGCCGGTTGGGCACGATTGGTTGTACGGTTGGGCGCGATTGGCTGTGTTACTGGCGGAGCCTTACCGATCAACCCTGCGAGCCGAGATCCACCATACCCAGCAGCCATGGCGGCTCCAATCGGAAGGCCACCGCCAAGCGCAAAGCTGGCGTTCTCCACCACCCCGCGCGCCAGCGGCTTGATACTCCGCTGCTGAACAGACTCCACTGCGGAGGGAGCCGTGAGGGCCAGCGGAAGACCTACGCCGAAACCGATCCCAGGCGCCAGGAGATTGGACTTCAGAATCTGTCGACGTGTAATACCAGCAGCCGGTTTCACGTACCCCCTCACCAACCCGGGGAGGTTCGTCAGATCATTCGCTGCCAGAAACCGTTGATGTTCCTGTGCACGAAACTGTGCCTTAGAGCGCAAATTCTTGAAGGGCCCCCACATGTCCTTTTTCAACTCGGAGGCACTTTGCACAGCAGGGTTGTCGAATTTCATCTTGGCGAGTGCAGCAGTTCGAGCATCTCCTACGACCGCGTGCGACTTCTTGAAGCTGTGCCCGGGCAGCTTGCCCGTCAGACCGTGGAGCTGACGTTGACCAAGACGCCCCACAGCCGCCCTTCCAGCCTTCGTAGCGAGCTGACCTGGAACCAGACCAGCAATACCACCTAGCACCGCACCACCGATAGCATGCCGAACACGATTCTCTGGAGCTGCTGTCGCAGCTCCGGCTGCTCCACCGGCTACAGCTCCAGCACCTGCTCCCAGAAGATGCCCCACAAAAGGTTTCGATGCCTGGAGACCCTTCCAGGCGCTACCGAGGAAGGCGATCTTCTCCATCTCGTCAACTTGTGCGTCGATGAAGGCCAGATCAATCACGTATGGGCTTGGCATCGTTCACCACCTTGAGCTGATCTTCCAACTGCTGACGCCGAAACAGCATGTACTCTCGAGCGAGGAGGAGCTTCGCTGTTTGAACGTCGATGATCGTCTCCTCGAGCATGTCCTCGCGATCGTTTCCGAGACGAACACACTCATTGTACCTGGCCATGACGGGGGCGGGGTCGAAAGCCAACTGCCGCTCCAACTCACTGTCCGGCGCTCCGCAGCTATCGCACATGTCGTTCATGTCATCGCGATCAATGCGTCCACACCTTCGGCACCGGTACTCGGGCCTCGACGCCCACTCCTGCGCGAAATCTGCCGGAGGCGGCATGAAGTAAACGCCATCCTCCAAGAATACGGCGGCAATGAACTTCTCTACTTCCTCCGAAAACATCTGTCGGCTGTCGATCCGACTCATGATATCCAGGCCCACCATGACCTGCGCGATGCTCGGCTTCTGCATGGTGTGAAAGTCAGGGATGTTGTTGTTCAACGCCATGATCACAGTGTTGAACACCTCCCACTCCTTCCACGGGGTCGGGACAACATGGCAGGTCTTGCACGCCTGGATCTGCTGCCAGTTCAGGGTGCTGATCGTTGACTGCCCAAACACACGCCGCAGCTCAGAGTGTATAATCTCAGGCTCCCACCACAACCAGTCCGTCTGAAACGCCTTCAGGCAAGCTGCGTCGAGCACGAGTGGATGGGTATCGTGGTGTGCCAAGAAATTCGAAACCGTCATATCTCCCGACTTGTCGTTCTCGACGTTATCGGGTTTCGGATCAGCCGGTGGTTCGACCTCCTCGATCGGCTTCTCCTCTTCGGCGTCCTGAAGTTGCTGCCAAAGACGCTCTTCACCTTGGCGTGTCATCCTCTTAGATCCAGCCCCACGCGTGTGGGGAAAACGGGCACCGACCTTCGTCGGCTTGGGTGTCCGACGGTCCATCCCCACGCGTGTGGGGAAAACAATCCGAAGAGCTTCTCGAGCTCGGCCATCTTCGGTCCATCCCCACGCGTGTGGGGAAAACCTCGCACAATGAAGCTCTGGTAGCAGCCCCGGCGGTCCATCCCCACGCGTGTGGGGAAAACTCGACCCTGGCGGGTCTCACCCTCGTCGCCGACGGTCCATCCCCACGCGTGTGGGGAAAACTTGGGTCCCATGGGGTTCCGAGCCACTCCCACCGGTCCATCCCCACGCGTGTGGGGAAAACGGCGATACCTCATCCTTGCCCGTCCTACTCTTGTGCCATCCTGGCCAAGATACGCTTGGTGTCCAAAGGAAGCGAATCAAAAACCACAGTGGTTTCTCTCGCGAGCCCGTCAGCAAGATGACTCCCAAAGGTTTCCGCGACCTTCTCCATCCGTGATCCGACCAGTCGTTTCAACTGCTGCTCGGTGACCTCCGTCCCGTTGTCCGACCATTTCCAGGCCGCTGTCTTTCGAATGCCGAAAGTCGACAACCACGGATCAGCGAGATGACGATCCCACAGATGGTCGATGCCAGTCTGAGCGTCGATCTCGGCCAACACATTGGCGAAGACATCCGGATCCGTGCTGGCCTGCTTCTCCATCAGCAGATCGAGCATTCCCGGACCCTCTTCATTTCCTGAAGAAGCCCACACCTGACGCCTGGACACCAACGTCGCTTCACGCTCTCCTTTCGCGGCCCACTCTGTTGATCCGTATTTCCGGATCACATCCGGGATCTGCACCCCCAGATCCTCGGCCCGCGATGCGATCTTCACACACATCTCTCGACGGACTCTTGGGTGTATCGTACGCGCCGTCTCCCGAAAGAACTCAACAGCCTCTTTCACCTGAGAAAAAGTATCGAGAGGAAAACGCCCGTCAGGAAGTGCGGAGACCGAGCTCGACGCCGTCTTTTCGATGTTACGCTCGGGGCGGTACGGTTCATCGAGATCCACGTACGGCGACGTCATGACGTACGCCAGCTTTGTACGCCCGGTTTCTGTGGGGTACGCGTTCCTGTTCACCGGGACATCTGATTCTTTCTCTCGGCCCTGAACCGGCACCATGATATCTGGGCCATCCGTCTTGATCAGGCGCTTCTTGTTCAAGGAAGCGATCTTGCTCAACTGCGCCGGCGGCTGAACACTGAAGTGCCGACAAGCCCGGATGAGGTTCTCCGCCACCTTCACACGGGCCGACGGCGGAAGATCAGCTTCTGACTTCAGGAAGTACATGACGTTCACGGCGGTGTGCGCCTTGTCGACACAGGCGTACTTCCGCAGCATCCGATCAGGCCCGACCATGACCACAGCGAACGCATGATCCGGCAGCTTGGAAAGCTGATCTTGATCAAGGATGGAAGCGGTCTTGATGAAATCCGGCATCTCGCGCCCAGAGCCGAAGAAGTTCTTGAGGGATCGGAACCCATCGTCATACGGATCAATCACGGAACCGGCTGAAAGTAGCATGTGACTCCTCGTTGGACCCCGAACGAACAAGCATCGGGGGTTTCTGCATCAAGTCTATCACCCTGGAGGAGCTGGGCAAAGGCCGACACAGGAAAGGTATAAGGACATCCCACGAGATCGAATCTAGCCAAACATGAAAGGGACAGTATCAGTACATGGGCGAGTACGATTTTTACGAATGTGCCCGCGGTGGTCTCGGAAACTGGAAGGCCGGAAAACGGGACTGCATGCTCTGCTCCAACGAGGCGGCCTGCCAAGAAGAAACAGGAATGAACGACCTGCGGCAATCACGCCACAGCCGAGATCGAGTACAAAGCGGGCTTCGAGTAGCACCCCGAGAGGGGTACACACCAGCTCGCATCAAGTCACGACGGCCGAGCCCGGCCGATAACGAATCCATGGCTGGACGGCTCGTGTTGAACATCCTAGCATCCTCACTCGCTGCTGGTGGGCACGAGTTCGGAGACTTCTTCGACAACCACGACTTCGCCGCCCCCAAGAAGGAGAAATCATGACAACACTCACGATTCCGGTACGTGATCCTGACACTGTGTATATCGACAACTGGTTATGGGTGCCGAAAAAGCGCGTAAGCCCGCGCATACTTCGGCACAGTCTGCACCTCGAGACCAGTGAAAAAGGCGTCTACCTGGACCTGTGGCGGGAATCTAAACACCACATAGGCATCCCTCGAGGGAAGATGCAGCCGACCGAGTTCGGGTGCGACGCGGTTGACCTCCGGCCGCACACCTACCCACAAGTGGGTCTCGAAAGTCTCATCACACTTGATTTCCTCGACCCGGACAGCACAGTCCAACGGGACGCCCATGAAGATCTTCTCCTAGCTGGAGGAGAAGGCATTCTGAATATGGGATGCGGATCCGGAAAAACCGTGATCCTCTTACACGCGGCGGCGCAAAAGGGTGGACCGGTACTTGTTATCAACGACAAAGCCAACATCCTCCTCCAATGGAAGGAGGAGGTGCTCGGAAATGACACCGAGCTGCCCAAGCTGCGTGTAGATGGCGACATCGGGTGGATACAAGGAAACCCCAAGAAGTGGAAGTGGCGGGGGTGCCCGATCACGTTTGCGTCGTTGAAGACCCTTTCCCTTTACCCGGAGGCTGTGACCCCAGAGATGGCCGCCTACTTTCAGACGATCATCTGGGATGAAGTGCACCATCTCGCCGCAAGCTGGTACGCGCAAACCGCCGACCTATTCTTGGGGGACCGGATCGGGGCTTCCGCCACGATCAACAGGCCTGATGGCATGGAGCTCGTCTATCTCTGGCACATTGGGCCCGTCTTCTATCAGAACCTCGAACAAGACATGATCCCAAACGTGTTCTTCAGGGCGTCACCGACGCATATCGACCTCCAAAGCGACGAGGTGCGGAACCACATCGAAACGTCACTGCACGACGTACACCACAAAAGGATCTGTGCCTACGTCGGCCAGCGCCCAGAAGAGATCAAGTTCGCGCAGTCTGTGATCGACTATGAGGTCCAGGCGGGACGAGATATTCTCGTCCTCGCAGTGTCGAAGGACCACTCTCGTCAGCTTCACACGCTATACCCCGAGTCGGGAGTGTTGGACGCAGATGTCGCTGAGAGCAAGAGGTTAGCCGTTCTGAGGGAGAACACACTCACGTTTGCGACTGTCGACATGGCGCGGGAGGCGCTAAACAAGAAGAGCTTGGATTCATTGATCATCCTGACCGAATTCAGCTCATCCAATAATCTACAGCAAGCCATCGGGAGGATACAGCGATTTTGTGCAGGTAAAGAGACGCCGAGAGTCGTGGTCATACACCACACGAAAATTCCTCCAATGAAGAGCATGGGGGAAAAGCTGATAGGGCACCTCAAGAAAAGAGGAATAGGAGTCACGCATGTCACATGATAAGTTCTCCAGGACACACCGTGAGTTTATTGCAAAGCTCCCACCAGATCTTGTCGGTAAATACGACAGTATCGTCGCGATGCTCGTCGTCTGCGGCGTTGGACAAAAAGCGTTTCTCGGCATGATGCGGAGCCCGCCGGCCGGACACGGATACGTGCTTCTTCGAGACGCATATCCTATTGGAATGGCTCAGGATCTTGCGAAGGACCCACTCACTGGAAACAGCGTGCCGACCACCGTACCAAGACTCGGGACCTTACACTGGTGCGCGCTCGAGCCTATCCGCAGGCTACTCATCAAGCCCGATTACCTCTATGAGATCAAATCACAATCTCAGGCAACGCAGGATGCCTTCTTCACTGAATATGTAGGAATCGGATACGCCATGGAGCAAATGATCGCACAGGAGCAGAACCTCGTGCAAACCGCGACCTCACAAGATCTGAAGTCACTGGAGCAGCTCCACGACGAGATCAATAAAGAGCTCGAAGATCCAAACAACCCGCTCAGAAAACTCATCATAGGAGGGGGGCTGAAGTGAGCCCGCTACCGGGATACGAGCACTGGTACGACTGCACGAGATGTGAGCTACATCAGTATCGGTCACATGTCGTTCTGGGACACGGGAATCCAGATGCCGACATAATGATCATAGGTAGCTGGCCAGTGAGTCAGGACGATCTGTGTGGCGTTCCGTTCCAGGGGATGGAGGGTGAGGCGCTGGATCTGCTCCTTGGGGATGTCGGATGGGCACGCGAGGAGCTCTTCCTCGACAACGTCGTCGCCTGTTGGCCGCCTAAGGATGATGGTAAATACCTGAGCACTGGAAAAGCGGATGCCGAATCCATCAGGATGTGCCGGACTCGTATCATGCGAACCATCTATGACGTCGACCCGCTCATCATCGTAGTTCTTGGGATCGACGCCGTACAGGGGCTGTTCGGGCAGAAGATTCGCTTAGGTAACGCCAGGAGCACCCAGGAATTTCTGTCGGTGCCGGGGCAGCTGAAATTTGTAAAGTACCCCATGTTCACAACGTATCATCCGGCTGATATCCTAAAACAAGGAGTGGACCCAAGACCGACCACGCCGTATGAAACGGCAAAGAGAGATTTCGCCTTCATCAACAGGCATGTTGCGATGCTCCGCGAACTGTACCGACAATAAGGAGAAGGAAATGAAAGCAGCTGACAGGGTAAAGCGCGCCGAAGAAGAATTTGAAGCGGCCGAAGAAAAACTCCGGACCTTTGAGGACGACAATTGGGAGACGATGAAGCTGTACAAAGAGCACGTCATGCGGCGAGAGGTCGCGCGCGAGCAGCTCATCATTGCCGTGACCGAGACCGGGATCGCTGGCGGCGGCATGAACCCAGTCCCAACCAACAAACGTACCTTCGACGGCAACTACCTCCACTACATGCTCGAGGAGGACAAAGACCTACGGGACGAGCTCGTTGAGGTTGTCTACCAGGTCAAGTCAAAGAAGTTTGACGAAGCTGTGAGAACCGGACGGCTCGACAAATCCGTCGCCAGCCGAACGATAACGGACATAGCTCGTGGGCTTCAGATCAAGAACAAGCCAAAAGAGATCAACTTCTTAGGGTGAACAGATGACCAACAACAAGGCCGATGTACTGCGAAAGCTGGTAACCAAGAAAAAGGGGGAACCTGGGCGAGCATACACTGGATCCTCCAAGAGCGTTCCCGTAAACGTGCTCATCGGCGATGGACTCGCCAAGGTCGGCAGAGAACGGCGCATCTCACACGGTATTGGGTACGGGGAGTTCGGGATCAGCGGATCCTGCTACGTTGAGATCAAATGCAACCAGGATGAGAAAACCATAGGGGCAGCACTGAGGGCGTGCCAGGAGATCGCAGATGCAGAGATGGAACGCGATGAAATCACGATGCTCGCGCTGCTTCAGGCGGTAAAGGAGGAGCTGAGTGCGACGTAGCGACGCCACGTGCCGAGTCACCGCGGTCTCTCTGGCGAAGGCGCTCATAACAATCGAGGACACAGGCTCGATCATTGATGTACAATGTGATCTCATAGGGGAGAAAAAGAAAAACAAGATCAAATACGGAGTTATGCAAGCAGCCGGGGGCTGGCCCCAAAACGTGCGAGACACACTTGAGGAGTTCATATCTGCCGTAGAAGATCACGTAGCAGGTGTTCTCTTCAACGAAGAGGAATCGACAGATGGACGAACAAACGACGAGCAACACCCAATCGGACTCATCACGCCTACAGATGAACTGGGAAGACTGGCCGACGACGAAGCTGACCAGCTTTGACACAGTGCTTGAGACGGCGCATCAGTTCGACAGCCTGCGTATTACGCCACAGCATATCGCATCCAAAGATCGTGGACTTCCGCACTCGGACCACCCGTGGGCGTGCTCTCACATGTCGTCATGGCGCTGGTGGGCCAACGGCACGGTATACGTGCCCGGCTTCGGCAACCTCAAGATGAACAGCCACTCCATGGGGCAGGTAGGAGCTAAAATCGGGATCAAGGTCCCGAAGTTCCTCGGCCCCATCATGAGCGATCCCAAGCTCATTCAACAAACTCTGACCCCCCACCTACGCGCCCGAAAGGACGACGAGGAGCTCATCGTCAAAATTGTAGCCCGCCAGCTCAATGATCAGGAGAAGAAGAAGCCGCAAATCGGTGTCGACGGTATCCTTCGCGGAATCGTCGGACCGAAGTACGCCGAGATCCGTGATGTTGAGCTGCTCGAGGCGATGCAAAAGACCGGTGGATCCGCCATGGAGGAGTACTCGGTGACTTACAATCGCCGGACAGAGGCGACGACCTTCCTCACCTTCGTCAAGAACAAACCAACGAACCTCCCCATCCTCCATGAAAAAGGAGATGAGGTGCTCGGCGGGTTCAAATGCTGGAACAGTGAAGTCGGATCACGATCCATCGGGGCCGCGATGTTCCTGCACCGACTCGTCTGTACCAATGGGATGGTGATCGACGTCCCCGGTGACCGGCTGCTCTATCGCAAGCACACACCGATGGAGGATGGGGAGCTCGAGAGGCTTCTTCGACAAATGTGGCTCGAGCTTCCTATCCGAGAAGAGATCATCGCCGGACAAACCGAGCTCATCCACGACGTGATGATCGCTGATCCAGCCACTGAAATTCGACAGTTCCTGCGCGCTCAACCCAAGTACGTCCAAAATGCTGTGATCCGCGCCTTCGACGAGGAGCCGGTCAATACGGCTTACGGTGTCCTTCAAGCGATCACCAGAACAGGCGTCGCACTTCGAGATAACCCCGAACGGCAGCATGACCTCGAAGAGCTCGGGGGATCCTACATGCTGCATGCGTTCCAACAGGCGTTCCAACAGGCGGCCTAACACACCTCGTAGTAGGCCAAGACCAGTGCACACACTACATCTGGTGTGCAATTGGGTTCCCTATTGAGATGGGTTACCATAGCTGTTCCCCGAGGTAACATGGCAGAGCCTACAGATGATGACACACTACGGCGCATCAAGCGACAATTGAGTCCGCCGAAAAACAGAAAGGTCAAGAGCAACGGAAAAGATAACGAGGATGACTACAAAGAGTGGATTGGAAAAGAGATCGAAATTGTTCTGCACCCGAGCTGGACTGTTTACGGGGTTCTCATCAAGGTGTCAAAGTACACCCTGAAAATCAGAGACAACAACGGAAAGGCGTCCCTGCTCAACAAGTCACAGATCATCAGGACCAGACTCTGTGAGAGGTAGGGTACATGCCCCCTGACGACATGATCGAGCTGGACCTGATCTCAAAGATTGTCGAGACCAGCGATCTTCGCACCGTCCTGTCTAGCGGCGTTGGGCACAATGTCCTGCGAAACCCCGTCGCGAAGGACATGTTCCAGGACATCCATCAGTACTACCACCATCGAGAGCACTACGGACGCGTGCCTTCCGCACGATGGATGGCCGCCAGGTTCCCCGGGTTCGTGCTCAACAAGGTTCAGGAGACCATCCAAGAGCTCTGCGTCCAGGTACGACGAGCTGCGCTAAGGCAGGCGCTCTTCGACTCCATTGACGAAGCTCTAGACCTCAATGACGCCGACGAGCCGGAAAAAGCACTCGACACCCTCCGAAGCGCCACGATTCAGCTCCAGAAGATGACCCCGAATAGCTCGGACAAGATCTTAGCCGAAGACGCCGAGGACATCATCGAACGCGCACGGATGCGAAGGGACAAGGAGCACATCCTCGGCATCCCGTATCCGTGGGAAGAGCTGAACGATGTAACTCAGGGCATCCAGACCGAAGACTTCATCATCATCTTTGGCAGGCCGAAGTGCGTGGTAGAGGGCCAAGAGGTGCTGGCCGACACCGGAATCCTGTGTCCGATAGAGACTCCCCCCGATCGGCTGGCGTACCTGAAGGGCGGTCAGCGACTCGACTGGGGCGGGTGCTCTGGCTCCTACGCTGGAACAAAGGAAGCTGTCAGGATCACAACACGCAGCGGACATGTCGTTGAAGTCGGAGAAGATCATCCAATGATGATCTCCAACCTATCCTACATGCCCGCGGCAAAGCTACAGGTAGGTAACCATGTCGCCGTAGCGCGAAAACTCCCAGAACCATCCGAGCCCAAGGACATACCGGAGGAGCACGCACGATTGCTCGGGCTGCTCGTCGGAGACGGAAACTACACCCGGAACGAGGTGCAATTCACCAAAGGAGATCAAGATGTAATCGAATCGCTCAGACACTGCGCGGCCACGATGGGTGCGCAAGTTCGCGCCAACAGGCCCATGCACTACAGGATCGTCGGGAATGGCCGATCAAACCCCGTGCTAGATTGGCTACGCCGGATCGGCTGCCACGGGCAAAAATCGACGGCGAAGCGAGTGCCAGACATCATCTTCTCGAGCAGCAATCGGATCGTGGCCGAGTTTCTATCGGGCTATACTGACACCGACGGCTGTGTCGCACGGAACAAGATCTATTGGTCGACCGCGAGCTATAGCCTGGCAACCGACATCAAACACTTGCTCCTTCGATTCGGCGTCACAGGGGTACTGCAGAGGGTCCGAACCAACCTCGGTACCCGAGCCTGGTACGTGAATGTCTACTCCCAGGAGCAACATCGTATCCTAAACACGGCTCTCCATCTCGCCTGCCAACACAAGTCGCTACAGCTGCAACGTCTCGCGGGCAGCAGGGTCACTCAGAAACGACAAGACGACGGCATCCCCTACAGCGATGAGCTCATGAATGCCATTCTCACCGCCAAGGGTAGCCGGCCTTGGAAGCGTCTGTGGTCTGGATTTTCCGTTGGAAAGCTGTTCCGACGGACAGGAAAGATCAGTCGTCACCTACTGCGCCTTCTAGCTGGCCACCTCGACGCACCACAACTTCTGGAGTGGGCCGATTCGGACATCAGGTGGGAACCCATCACGTCGATCGAGAGTCTCGGACCGAAGCGGTGCTGGGACATCACCATGGACGACGATCGGCACCCAATGTTCGTGGTGAGTAACTTCATCGTGAAGAACTCTATGAAGAGCTGGGTAGCCGCGAAGATCGCTGCTCACGCCTACATGCACGCGAATCGTCGGGTGCTCGTCTATTCCTGCGAGATGAGCACAGCTCTATTCGAAGACCGAGTCGCGTGTGCTCTGCTCAATCTCAGCTACACGGAGCTGAAGGAGGGCAACCTATCCGAGCTGGACTGGAAGTACTACAAGGCCGCGCTTCGACGTCTGGGCAAAGACGAGGAGATGGACGCCACCGCGGGTCGACGTCGGGCCATAAAATTCTGCTCGGCCTACGACGACCCCAACGGTGGCGGTGTCGCGCACCTGATGGCGAAGATGGACGAGTTCAGCGCGGACTTCGTCATCGTGGATGCCTTCTACAAGATGAAGGACGACAGGACCGGAAAGCGATCGGTTCGTTGGGAGCCGCAGTACAACATTGTACAGGACCTCAGCGGAGTATCCTCGTCGCTGCATGTACCGGTCATTGGCGTCACGCAACGAAGCAGACCCGGAAAGAAGGAGGACGAAGACAAAGCTGAGGATGAGCAGGTCGCCGACATCGCCTACGCGGATGCCGTCGGGCAGGAAGCCGACGTAGTCTACCGTGTGAAGAAGGCGGGCAAGGGTGAGGACGGGATCTCAACCCGGCTCAAGATCAACATGGCCGCCTCGAGAGAGACACAGGTCGGGGGCTTCATCTTGGAAGTCACACTCTCCACAAAATGGAGAGTCCGCGCCTGGCTCGATGAGGAGGGAAAGATCGTGAAGGGGGACATAGCCGATCCGGCAGCGCCAGGGCCGCCCAGGACTCGACGATCGAGTCTAAATCCAATTCGGCAAGAACGATCAGTCAGACCAGACGATCGCCAGCTGCCTGCGAAGAGAGCAGCCAAAGTGCAAACTGAAGAAATCAGCGCACCGGAAAGGATCAAATGAGAGACTTTGGCCCGGTATTCAGCGTGGTCGAGCCATACCTCGAGAAGGCGCGGCTTGGCGGCAGCGACAACGTCTACGCGTGCTGCCCGCTACCGGACCATAACGACCGAGACCCCAGCTTCGCCATCAACGTTCGTAACGGGCTCTGGATGTGTCATGGGTGTCACAGGTCCGGTAACCTTGCCACACTCCTACGGCTGATCGGACTTCGACGACAGACCATCGACAGGTTGACCGCGCCTGTCCGTCTCGAGCTGCAAAATTATGAAAGGAAAAGGCAACGACGAAAACGCGTTGATGCACACAAGGATCCCAGACTCAGCGAGGTCATCCTGCCGGAATCCATCACTGGGATATTCGATTGGACGCCGCTTGATCTTGTGCGCGCGGGGTTTGATCGAAAGCTGCTGCACGAGCTCGATATCGGCTATGACCGTCGTAATGAAAGAATCATGTTCCCGATTCGAGACACCTACGGGAACCTCGTCGGATACTCTGGGCGGGCTACGGTTCGCGGAGATGCGCCGAGATACAAGGTGTACACAGGAGGGTATCGAGACTACAAAGGGGAGTTCGTCCCCGGGGATTATGGGCCAGAATTCGACGAGGCCCACCCTAAGTACAGCATCTTGGGGAACCACCACCTCTGGAACGGCTACCGCGTCTATGCGGAAGCTCAACACAGGAAACGGCGACAGCCCCTCATCATCGTGGAGGGGTTCAAGGGCTGCATCTGGATGATCCAGAACAGCTGCACCAACACAGTTGCCCTCATGGGGTCCCACATGACGAAGGAGCAGCACCGCGTGCTGCACGTCATCCCGTCCTCGTGCGTCATCCTGCTTTTGGATAACGATCCGGCCGGGGTGTCGGCGACAGAGAAGATTGGTAAGTGGCTCTCCAAATCCCGCGAGGTGTACGTAGGACAGTACCCCTCGTGGGCAGAAGAGCTCGAAGACTTGAACCGCACAGGACTCAGAAACATCATCGAGTCGAAAGTAAGGTATGTGCAATGGACGAGGACAGAGTACGAAAAACTGTTCGAGCTGGACGTCAGCTAAAGGGATCAGTACGCGGGCGAAAGCGTAGTGGTACCAATTTTGGTGATCGGTGGACTCCACCGAAGGCCGGGGAGCACATGGTCCCCATCCTCCTCTTCAAGGGGAAATACCGCATCCCACTCCTGGACACGGAGCACAACCGGGATGAGGTCATCGAGCGGCCATACGGCCTGGTTTTCCAACACTTCTCCAAGCCCGCCAACACGTTCCTCACCTGCTCGGCCGGCCTCGCTATCTACTACGAGAACGGAGAAGAGGTCATCGACGTCGGTGACGGAGCATGCGTCCCCTGCCATTCTGCGAACGAGAACGGAAAAGAGGGTGGGATCAGCTTCGCCCGAAAGCTGCACATCTTCAACGCCGTGCTCCTCGCTGACTTCCACGAAGTGGAGTCCGAAAAGGTGAGCGAGAAGACCGGCAAGCCGTACAAGTCGCTGATCCAGTGCAAAGGACGTCGCTGCTCATACTGCCGAAGCGGCAAAGAGATCACGTTCGGGCGGACGGTGTATTGGCCGATCGGTACCAGCTTCGTCGAGCAGCTCGCCAATCACGACATCGTGACCCTCGCGTCCCAGTGCGAGTGCGGTGGTGATCTCGAACCGTTCTGCTTCGAATGCCATCACTGCCACGAGACCTTTGTGAACCTCGAAGACGAAGAGATCAGCGACGAGAGGTTGGCCGATCTCAGAGATCGAGAGATCACCTGCACGAAGTGCAACACGACGGACTACCTGGACGAGATACCGGAGTGCAACAGTTGCAGTGAACCGCGTCCGCTCACTATGTGGAACACGGTCATGGAGATGTTCCGCTCCGGCGAAGGCGTCAACACCTCACTGGGATTCTCCAAGTCCCGCCCCGTGACCAAAGCAGAGCTCGAGCGGGTCCGTCACCTGATGGACCCCGCGGACATCGAACGAATCTACCCTATCGTCTCCATCAAGGAGCAGGCGGAAAAGTTCAAGATCCCAAACCCCTTCAACAAAAACGACACCAGCGCACGTCGCAGTGATCAAGGACACGAAGAGCGATAGACCAACCTGACTCAAAGCCCCCACCCCGTTTCGGCGGGGTGGGGCACCCCCCTCGGAGGAGCTGTGCACGCAGAGTGGACATTAGACAGGCCAGTGCCAGTATACGTCAATACGGACAGGGCAGAGAGCAGGCTGAAGGAGCTCTTGGTACACCATGACCTGCTCGCTGTTGACACAGAGACGACAGGCCTCGACATTGCTCGAGACCGAGTCGTCTTCTGGTCGCTCTCTACGGGCGAGGACCGCTACTTTTTGAAGCGAGATCGACTTTGGAACTTCAAAGCCGTGCTCGAGGACCCCACAAAGGCATGGATCGGAAGCCAGATCAAGTACGACGCCAACATCTTAGCGAACTGCGGTATCGAACTTCGCGGTGATCTCATGTGCACGCTGACCATGGATCGACTGATCGACCCGGGTCGTGGGCACGGACTGAAAGAGGCATACACAAGAGAGTTCAACGAAATCATGATGGGCTTCAAGGAGACATTCTACCCGCAGGGAACCACGGGGAAGTTGATCAAGCCAAAAAACAAAGAGATGTACGAGATCCTTCTAGAGCGGTTTGAGAGCGATCCTAACCGCGTTATCGACTATGCGAGCCTGGACGCCTGGGCCGTCTTCCGACTCTTCTACCGACTTGCTGGACACCTTCAGCTCATCGAGACTGAGTATGGAGACACGCTCTGGGACGTATTCCTACGCTGGGAAGTACCGATGACACGCGTCCTCTTCGAGATGGAGCGGCGCGGGATTCTCCTGGACACGAACTACCTCTCTGAAATCCGTCCCGGTGTGCAACAAAAGATCAACGAGATCGGGGCAAAGCTGAACAAGATCGCCGGCTGGGAGATCAACCCAAACTCGGGCCCGCAGCTAGCTCGTCTCTTGTTTGATCAGCTCGAGATTGAACCCATCAAGAAAACCTCCGGAGGCTCGACGGGCGTAAAGAAGCCATCGACACAAAAGTCGGTGCTGAAGCAGCTTCGAGACGAGGGCGTCGAAGCCGCGGACCTCATTCTTCAACATCGTGGTTTGTCCAAGCTCATTGGCACCTACATCGACGGCCTGATGGCACGGGCCGTCAACGGGCGCGTCCACACAACCTTCAATCAGCATGTCGCGGACACGGCACGTTTGAGCTCATCGGATCCGAATTTGCAAAATCAGACTCGTTCTGGTTCTGCACTTTTTGATATCCGAAAAGCGTTCATTGCCACCCCAGGATACAAGCTGATCGTCGCCGACTATGATCAGCTCGAGATGTACGTCCTCGGGCATTTCAGCGGAGCCGAGGGTCTCATCGAAGCTGCCAAAAGCGGCAGAGACATCCACACCGCGAACGTCGAACTGGTCTACCTCGAGCCATATGACGAGGTTGCAGCTGCCAAAAAGACGCCGGGGGATCAGCGGACACCTCGGCAGAAATACCTGAAGGCTCTCCGGGACGCGATCAAGAACATTGGCTTCGGTCAACATCAGGCCGAAGAGAAACCCTCCTCTCAACGGGGAAACCTAAGTGCTGCGGCATAAGGCAATCCCGTGTCCTGGCGCCAGCCAGGGTGTATCGACTTGTGGTAGCCCATCCTGGGCCCACTCAACGCTGTGGCCATGTTCATTGGCTGGGCTAGTCATGCCGCAAGCAGTGTTGACACGGAGGGGACTCGCGGAGGCCACAAACCACGAGTCAAGGGATAGTCAGAGCCCTTGGAAACAAGGGAACAGTGCACGTTCTAAGTGTACGAAATTGCTGATTTACGGTAAAGCGGCACGGTCATTAGGGATTGACCTCGGATACCCAGCTCAGGTCCGCGCAGAATACCCGAACTGGAGTGACGACTCCGTCATGCGCGAATCAACGCTCATGGCGCAGGACAAGATCAAAGAATTCTTCGCCGGCATCCCGGAAGCAGAAACGTTCATCACCGACATGACCCAGCAACTCGCGCGGAACAAATTCGTAGCTACAATCCTCGGACGTCGGCGTTGGTTCTATGACACCATGAGTTTGGACGACAGTGAAGAACACCTCGAAAGAGCTCGGGCCAAACGGAGGAAGCTCTGTTGGTGCCCTAAGTGTAAGCTCTCCCGCGACGGCGAAAGAGCTGGTAGGAACCATAAAATACAAGGCACCGCCGCTGATATCGTGATGATAGCTATGGTCCGGTGCTCTCAGGATCCAGAGCTCAGACGACTCGGTGTACACCTGCTCCTGCAGATTCACGACGAGCTGGTGTTCGAAGCACCAGACGAGAACGTAGAGGAGGCATGCCCGATCATCCGATATCACATGGAGCACCCCGGGCTGCCGCTTCGCGTTCCACTACGGGCCCCTCCTGGAGTCGGCGACAACTGGGATGCAGCAAAAGCGTAAAGCGAGGAAAATTCAATGAGGGCTATGTACGTGTTGGTCGGAGAGCAGGAAGGAGATTACGGCGACTACTATGAACGGTACCGAGAAACCGTCGCCGCTGCATACGACCCAGAGCTCCTCGAAAACTACAAGAGGCACATCCCTCCGGATGAACACGACTTCGTGGCATTCTGTATCGAGGAGGTACCACTCATCGAGACGATGCCCCTGCCTGAAGAAATGCTCAAGGATTGGGCGGAGAAGGAGTAGCTGGTGGACAAGGTAAGTCTCGTAAAAGACGTTCAGATCGAACTGAAGAAGTCCGGGCTACATATCAACCGGGCTATCATCACAAAGGTGCTGACGATCGCATTCCACAAGATCATGGACGCCACGATCACTGGTGAGATGGTGCGAATACGTGGATTCGCGAACTTCCGCCCAGCCATACGGGTCTTCACGCTGCCCAGAAGAGGTGTCCGAGTCAGCCTGATGGACGTCTCTATGCAGCGATGTTACGGGTGGCGGAGACGGGGAAAGCTCAAGACCGAGGCGATCAGCAAGGAAGAGATGAAGAGGAAGAAGATGGAAAAGTACGGCTACGAAACAGACGAGAATGGGGCGTTCATCAAGAATGCCTCCGAATCTGGCAAGTGTCCGAAGTGCGGCGGTGAGCTCTCTGGTAAACCCCCGGTATGCTCGAAGTGCGGATCTGAGCCCTTCGAGGAGACAAAGAAATGAGCATAATCTACAAAGGTAACTGGCCACACGATAAGAAGTGGGCCGCTCCTCTTCTTGACGATGACCCGGTGCTGATCGAAGCGGATACCGGCCCATCATGGGGGCCTCGGGATATGGTCCTTCATATGGCCATGGACCGTGCTGAAGCCGAGACGATCCTCGAGCAACTACTGACAGCGGCCTGCAAGATGATCTTACGAAGTATCAACATGGGTCTCGCTCTCCCCGGAAAACCTATCGCCGGCTGGCCCCTGCCGGCCCTCGCGAAGGTTGACCTGCAGGTGTCGGTCAAGCTGCACTATCACAAAAATCCAAGCCGCTGCGACAAACGGGGCTGACATGGCAAAAAAGAAAGACACGACAGACTCAAAGCCCCGAGACCCAAGTGATCTCGGATTCTTTGATGAAGAGGTTCCGCCTCTGTCCGCCAAAGAGGTCGTAGCCTATATCAACAAGAAGATCAACGAGGGGTACAAAAACAAGAGAGACGTTATCAGATTCGGTCGCGACGCGGCCAACCCGTTCCTCCTTCGTCGCCCGACCGGCCTTGCGTCTATCGACTGCGACATCGGAGGGGGACTGCCGGCCGGTGGTATCACTCAGATTGACGGCCCTGCTGGAGCTGGAAAGGATGCACTGGCTGCGCAGGTTGTCTCTACCTGCCAGGAGATCTACGGTCAAGACTCGCGCATCGGATGGTGCTGCCTCGAGCACCCCATCGACAAGCAACATCTTCGCATCCAAGGTGTCATCGTGCCCTCCTCCGATCTGGATCTCAGGTTCGAGGATGCACTTCTTGAAAGGCGGGGGCTCCCCCCGCTGGCAGAGCTCGAGATCGAAAGACGAAAGGTCGAGCTCGGAGAATTCTTCGTCTTCGGAGACGGGACCCATGAGCAACGTCTCGAGGGCGTCCTCGAGCTGCTCGCGCAGAACTACTGTCAGGTCATCGTCATCGACAGCCTCGGTGCGGCGTCGACTGAGTACCGCATGAAGACCATGCTCGACAAGGAGCCGAAGCAGGCCGCTACTGCCTTCATGCTCAGCGAGTTCATGCGCAAAGCGTATCCGTATCTCACAAGTCCAAAACGGGGTACGCTGAACCTCACCACATTGATCATGACGAATCAGGTCCGATCGCGTATGAACCGAACGCGGAAGATGCGCGAGTGGGGAGACGCCTCTCCACATGCAATCCGACACGGAAAGCTCCTGGATATCACGCTCACGTCAGGTGATCACATCCCGGCAGAGGGTCTTCCGCAACTCGGTAAGGTCGCCAAGTACCACATCAGCAAGGGCAAGGCCGGATGCCATGAAGGAGGCCGCGGCGAGCTGAAGTACTACTTTGACACCGGCTTTGACCACGCTTCTGATCTGTTCATCACCGCAAAGCGATTTGGGCTCATCCTCCACGAAGACAAGGCGAAAGTCTCAACACTCGTGGATGACGTGGGCGAAGTGCTCTTGGATGACGCGCCGTGGGGTCCCTACGGATCCGCCCTCGTAGACCTGCTTCACACAGACGTAGAGCTCTTCTGGAAGCTGTACTATGCGTGCCTGAAGCATGCGGAGGTCTCATGCCTACACAAGCTGTAGCCCTGGTCGTTCAGACCGTTGACGTCTGTCCGGTCTGCGCTCGAGCTGGCTACGTGTACAGCCTCACAGTCGCCGTCAACGGACTGGATGACAAAAGGCGCAAGACTGCGGTGGGCTGTCTGTTCTGTCTCTTCCTGATGCGTGGAAATACGAGCGTTGGTCACCCACACGTCGAGCTCCGAACCGACATCCGCATCCGAGATGTCATCGACGTCGAACCCTCCAGCGCCGGGCGCCGCAAGGTACGAGTGTCTCAACAGCGGGAGCGTACTGCCGCAGAACAGATCTGCGGAAAACGAACCCCAGGCTCTGGATCAGGGACCGAAAAAGGTGATGCTCGAGACGAGCACTGGATGGTGGAGGACAAAGGATCAACAGGAAAGGAATACAAGCTCAGTCGAGCCACGGTTGGAAAAGCAGTCGGCCAGGCAGCACAGACGGGGCGCAAAGCCGTGATCAAGGTTGGCCTATCCGACGGTACCGAACTCGCAGTCATGCTGTGGAGCGACTTCATCGAGGGAGTACATGAAAAAAATCAAGCTACGAACTCGGGCTGATCTGGAAGCAAACCCAGGTGTACTGGACATCCTCCTGAGCTGGAACGTGTGCAGCGAAATCGAGGAACACGTCGGGCACTTGGGAAACAACCCGATGCGCCACACAACGGTGCTCGATTGGGGTGTTCAGCGAACGAGCTGTGTGTTTCACCCGTCGTCGCTGACCAACCCCTGCGACCGATTTCTCTTCTACGAACTGGTTGGGGCTCCCGAAACGGAGAAGCTCAACGCGCAGAAGCTGTTGATCTTTGACACAGGGACGGTCATCCATGAACAGCTACAGTACTACCAACACACACTAGCCGAGCGGAAAGGCTTCTTCTACGACCACGAGGTCGCAGTGTCCAAGGACAGCGAGCACGCGCAAGATCTGCATCTTGGCGGAAGTACAGACGGATATGTCGAACGGCTACTCCGTCTTCAGTTCAACGGAGAAAAGGTTGTAATCGACCTTCGCGCGATCTTCGATTACAAGTCGGCGTCGGCGTCGGCCTTTTCCTCCCTCCGACGAACTCCCAACTCCTCCTACGTCAAGCAGACCCTGGCTTACATGTGGGCGCTTGATGTTCCACTCTCGTGCATCCTGTACTACAACAAAGACACCTCGCTCATGAGGAACTTCCTCGTCCCATTCCGTCAGGCCACATGGTCCCCGATCGAACAACGGTTGAGAAAAATCCTCGAGGTGGCGAAGACGTACAAGATCCCGATGCGTAGCCCTGGAAAGTCATGCCGATGGTGTAAATTCTTTGAGGAATGTGATCCTCCGCTCAAACCGCGGCAGCATAGCCGCGGAGCACTGAAGGTGTAAAATGTCTGAAGAAGACGAGGAACGGCGCGGAAGCAGCGTCAACTTGGCCCGATTCGACGCCCTCCTGACAAACTATGAAGGAGCCCGAGACCTCTACCGCTCTGTCCGCAGCGAAGTTGTCCGCAATCTTCAGGAGCTCGGCATCACCCCAAGGAGGCGACCAAATATGGAAAGGCCACGACTCCGCGGACCCGTTAGCCAGATGTCTGACGCGGAGCTTGGCGACATACAGGGTGAATTCTCTGTGTGGGAAGACTTCATCGGGGAGCAGCTCGCTCTTCATGAGACCCAAGCTCAGGCAATGGAAGCCGAATCCAAGCACCTGATGTCACGACTGAAAGACGAAGCGGGAGGGCCCGTTGCTGGTAGAGCAGACAAGGCCCAAGGAGATCCACGCTACGTCCGAGCGCACCAAGAGTTCCTCGTACAGAAGGGGACGGCACGATCTCTTCAACAAGCCCTCGAAGGGCTGACCAATCAACGAAAGGTGGTCTCGAGATACATCGAAATCCGTACACGAGAAATCGACGGTGTTCGGCGAACCCATAACGTCCAGAACATGAGAAAGGGTCGAGGAGCCCCCGAATTCCGAGACAGCGACCCCCCTGAATTCCGCGATAGAAGAGAGCGGGGAAGATAAAGAATGTTCACAGTTGACCTACCCATGGCACCCTCCGACAACAAGATCTATGTTACGCTCAGTAACGGAGTGCGGAAGCTGTCGAAGGAAGCGAGCCAGTTTCAAAAAAAGGTGAGTGACATTGTCAGCACCGCCGCGTTGAGGCAATCTGGCCTACACTTCCGTCAAGACGTAGCCTACCGAATTGAGCTCGCAGTGTTCTTCACCGCCATAGAGAACAAGAGTTGGAACCCCAACGAGACCACGAAGACGAAAAGGAGGTTCAAGAAGGTTGATGCACAAAACAGAGAAAAGCTGACCATCGACTCATTCATGGGTGCAATCGGCGTCGACGACAGCCATATCATGGAGAAGCTAGTGACCAAGCTGTGCGACCCCGATAATCCACGAATCGAAGTCCGGATCATGGAATGCGCATTCTGAGGACAGCATGGGCAACCGAAAACGCTGGGGCTGGAACAAGGTCGACTGGGACGAGCAAATACGTAACCGTACGCTTCCGATCTATGACGAAGATCTACTACTGATGAACTCCTCAGAGCTCGTCGAGATTCTCAACCTTCGTGGCGTCAGAGCGCACAGGGGGCAGGATTACAACGAACTCGTAGACCTTCTTCAGAGCGACATCCGGGGCGAAACGCCTGATGTCTGGCACCCACTCGACTACCTGCGAAGACGACTACTCTGGTTTATAGAAACGCGCAGGCACACAATTAGAGACCAACTACTTGCGGGTTGTGACTGCCAGTGTCACAACAAGCATGACTCAGAAGTACTATGTTGTTACAACAACAACTCCATCGTAGGAAAGGCAGTAAGAGAAGATGGCTACAAAGACTGATGATCAGGTCGAGCGTGAAGTGTACAAACAACAGCTTCTCACCTCGAGTACCAGAAGACTCGCCTGGATAGGAACCACCAAGGCTGGGGTCGACGTATCCGTGATGCGAGCCGCCGAGGTCGACGGCCCCGAGAAGATGATCGAGCTCATCCTCGAGAAGTACGACGCAGGATGGCGGCCGGCCGGAGCTCCCGTCAACCCAGACGAAGCTCCTGAGACCACCAAGAAGCGATCACGCCCGAAGAAAAACGACCGAAACAAGGTCAAGCCCGATCCCGATCCGGAGCCTGATCCAGAACCAGATCCGGAGCCAGAAGTGGAAACGGATGGGGACGAGACCGAAGATCTTGCCAGAGAGCTGGGTCTCGAGGACATTCTCAGCAGCCACGATCTCGAGCCCGAAGACCGCTCCGACGGCATGCAGTTCCGCGACCCTCCGACCTCGAGCGACGAGATCTCCAGCGCCGAGGAGAAGATCGACCGCCTTGTCGATCTCATGACTGAAGTCGCTGGTCTCCTCCTCGACGTCCACGACGAGCTCAAGGACATCAAAGCCATCGTCGTGGAACACAAGGAGACAGCGATACGCGCCTGGGCCGTCCTCTTCGAGACGACACCGATTCCCGGGTTCATGAAGATCCTGGCCATCGCCAAGAAACTCGCCAGGCCCGATGTCGCGAAGAGTTCGAAGTGAACCAACGAGAGCGCGCCGCGGGTTCGGCGCATAGGGGTACTGGATCAAGTGCTCAAGGTCCAACTCGAGGGCCTCGACGACAAGTTGATCTCTGACCTATGCACCGAGGCAGGACTCTTGGTCACGCCTGACCCGATCAAAAATCGGCACACCCTCCTCATGTCTGCTGCAGAGATCGCTAAATTCATAGAATCTGTGGTATAAGTGATCTGAACGAGGAAGATGTCTGTACGGCATCAGCTCCCTTTTCGCGGCGAGAATTTTGCTCCTTTCATCTGCGCCGTCGACACGATAAGAAGGGGAGAAGATGCCGTACAGCCATCGACCTCCTATCAATGCCAGCTGAGAGGCTTACTGATCTCAGACTCTGAGATCCTGCGACAACACCTGCTGGGAGGTTTAGCGATCCCAGACCACACGCCGATCCTGACGACAACACCAGCTGGGAGGTTTAGTGATCCCAGACGCCAACGCCTCGACTCATCCAAACGGCGAGGCCGGAAGAGGAATCAACCTCTCCCGGCCTCGTCTTTTGGCCCAACACCCCGGGCACCAAATCTTAGCTGTCTATCACACTGCTGATCAAGTATACTGCAAAACAGGTAGGCACGGTAGGTAGAAAGGTAGGTAGACATGATTCTGAAAGTTCAAGACGAATCCGGCACATGGCATCTCTGGGACAACATCCAACACCTCGACTTCGGAGAGGCAAGGGTGACCTTCCACCCCGGAGGTGACGAGCCGCCATACGAGACCTATGAAAAGATCGACAAGTCTGGCCGTGCGCACGCTCCACGGGCCACGCCCATGGGTAACCCAAGCTGGAAAAGTCTGCACGAGAACTATGGGCCAGGGGTCAAGGTCGAAGAATCAACACTCATCGCTCACAGAGTTTTCTTCGAACGTGAGAATTCATGGCACAACATCATCTTCAATACCGGCGGCTTCATCCTCAATGATCACGGAGACACCATTGAACGCTTGAGGCCCATTCCCCCCACGGTAGAGGAAAAGATCTAACAAACCTGCCGTGCCTACCTATCAAATCGCTGTGACAATGTACGCAGCAGCAACGACCAAGGCTGCCGCAGCCGTAAAGCCCAAGATCAGACCGAACCACACAGATCGGTACCATGCCTGCGCCCGATCGGTCCTCGACTCGGCGGCAAGAGCTCTCTCCCTCGCAGCTACAGCCTGTCGCTCGAGCAGCTCTTCCCGGATGGCATTCTGTTCTCGAACATAGGCGAGCTCGATCTGATGGAGCTCAGAAAGCCTCAACCGCTCAACCCAGCGGATCTGGCGTACGGCCCGGAGTTTCAATCCTATGAGCACCAGACGATCCCGGTGCACCAGAGCTCCATCCCACTGTGGCACGACCTCCTCATCCTGATGAACAGGGATCGACGGTGGAGCCTGCAGATCTGGCGTCAGCACCTCCTCTTCCGGCCCAGGACAGTCGAAGTCCGGAGCTTGCTTGGAGTCGTAGTCCTGGCGCGCACACTCGCCTGAGGCTGTCTGAGGCAGAAAGAGCAGGATGAGGATCAAGAGACGTGGGATCATAGACCGAGGATAGCACCCCTGGTCATTTACCGGGCATCAGAATCTTGCAGACGACATTTACACCAGGCGCCACTGTCTCCAGTGCGTACCCGAGTTCTTGCAGTGTCTCGACCTGCGCAAAGTTGCGGTGGGCATGAGGAACACCGGCTGACGTAGCATCTGCTCGAGCTGCCACGCTGTTGGAGGTGCGCACCCAGTTCCCCATCGTCGCCAGTGCCATCCTTCAGCAGGACGTAGACCTTGCCCGACACGCACACCGAACACATCTCACCGTCCTTCTTGCCGAGCTCCGCAACGATGCCGATCATGTCATACTCTTGGGCACCGGCGAGCTCAAACGCTTCAGCGTGCAGTTTGGATGCTCGGACGACCGTACCGATAACCGAGGGGGCTCCGGTCTTATTGATCAGACGCGTGAAGAACCCGCCAAGGCGAGATCTTCCGCTGTCTTCGTGATCGACAGGCTGGTCGTGAACGATCATGGTGGAACCTCAGTCCTACTGGTAGACGTGGACCGCAAGGAGACCGACATCGCCCACGCAAGTGTCGCCGGCGTCGTTGGAATCACGCATGATCAGAATCCGGTACGCGTCGCCGGGGACGATGCCGTCAGCCTGAGCCTGCGTGAAGACGATCGGCGTCTCCAGGGCCACGTTGATCGCCGTCTGGGTCACAGTCGAGGTCTGCACGCCGGCGAAGCTGTCACCAGTGAGAAGCAGGACCCCAGCCTCGATGCGCTCCCAGGAGACATCCCACTTGACGTCTCCGAGAGCCACATCCGTTCCATACCAGGTCAGCACAACGGTGATGTCCCCACCGCTGTAGTGCTCTGGCATGATCCCTTCGCAGCAGATCTGCTCGTCGGGGGCGCCGAGACCATCATCGAAGTCGAAGGTCCGACGCGCGTTGATCGCGCCCGCCGCTGCCGCTACGCCGCCGAAAGGCGCGATCATCTGGTGAGCCAGGTGGGAGTTCAGGAGCGCCAGCTTATGGACGTGGTTCGACCGGGAGAAGCTGGCCGCGGCACCCTCGGCGTTGGCTCCGCTGATATCGACCGGGGCCGCCGTGGTCAGAGCATCGCCACCACCGGGAAGGTGCGTGGCCATGTGCAGGTTGGGGATGTTGGAGAAAACCAGGTTGGTCGTATCCAACACGATCGGGTTGACCGTGGTGAGGTACCAGATGGTACCAGCGTTGGCCGTACCCTCTTCGACCCTGGTGAACATCCCCGCGGTGACCTTCGCATCCGTGTCGGCGTCGACTGCGCGGGTCAGAACCTGCTGAGTGGGAGTGGCATCACCCACGACCGTGACCGTGTAGATGCCGTTGTCATCCTGAGCCGCCTGATCTTTGACCAAGATACGGTCGCCAACCACCAGCGCCACGCCGTCGATATCCTCAACGGCTCCGGCATCTTGAGTCAGGATCTTGCCGACTCCGGTGCCGGTGGGGGTACAGGCGCCCAGGGCCGCGGCTGTGGCCAACCGGACGTTGTCCTTCCGATCTCGAGCAGCGAGAGTCGCCGCATGAGTTGTCAGCAGATCATCGACACCCCGAAGGTGCGCGGTCAACGAAGTGACGTTGGCTGCTTCAGCAGGAGCTGCGTTACGAGCGTAGGTGGCCGGAACCCAGGTGATGCCGAGGTTGTCACCGTCGATCGCGTCCCGGGCTCCATCGATATGATCGGCAGCGTGGGAGCTCAGGAAGACCAGGTTGGTGGTATCCACGACGATCGGGTTGACCGTCGAGAGATACCACATGGTGAGAGCGTTGGTGGCACCCTCTTCGACACGGCAGGTGACGTTGGAGACCACATCCGCATCGTCGTCGAAGTCGGTGGCCCGGGTCAGAACCTGGAAGATGACACCGGTGCCCACCGTGGTCACGACGTAGATGCCGTTGTCATCCTGCGCAGCTTGATCCTTGATCAAGACACGATCGCCGGCCACAGGTGCGACACCGTCGATGTTCTCGATGGCGGCCACATCCTGAGTCAGGGTCTTGCCGGGACCCGTCCCCGCCGCGGTACAAGCACCCAGCGCGGCAGCCGTGGCCAACCGAACCGGATCCTTGGTCGGAACCAGGTCTGTCAGCACCTCCTGGAAGAGGAGCGGGGTGGTGTCCAACGTGATCGGGTTGTTGGTGGTGAGCATCCAGATCGTGTTGTCGTGCGCCGTGCCCTCGGTCACGGGGATGATGGCACCGCTCACCACATCAGCGGCGTCGTCAAAGTCCACAGCTCGAGTGAGCACCTGCTTGATCACACCCGTACCAACCACGGTCACGGTGTAGATACCGTTGTCCTCACCGGCGGACCCATCCTTGACCAGGACTCGATCACCGACGACAGGAGTTACCCCGTCGATAGCCTCGACGGCCGCGGCCACCTGAGTCAGCGTCGCCCCGGGACCTGTTCCTGCCTGGACGTAGGCACCCAGTGCGGCGGCTGTCGCCATACGCACGGGGTTCTTCTGCGATCGAGCGCCGACGACGGCATCCACGCGCGCAAACCCGTCCGAGACATCCTCTCGGAGATCGAAAATCTCACCCTTCAGCCCGCCCGTCGGCCTGATCAGGTGAGCATTCTTCGCTTGCTCATACGGAGCGAAAAAAGTGTCTGATGCCATTTCTGAATCTCCCTGCTCTTGCCGAGCTTATGGGGGCTATCCCCCGAACCCCGCGCCGCCCATCATACGGGAAACGCCCTTCTTCTTTGTGATGGGATCGCCCTTCGTCAGAGCCTCCCAGATACCCTTCAAGCCCACCTTCCGAAAGCTAATGGCGGGCTTGGAGCTGTAGCGCATCGCAGCGATCTTCTGGAGCTCATCGCTGAATGACCCGAAGTTTACAATTGATCGAACCACGCTACGACCTCCTCGAGCGGTTTGTCCTTGAGCTCCTTGAGCTCTTCTTTCTGATCCTCGGACAACGTCTCCAGCCGCTCCTTGTGCGCGATCTCAAGCTCAGCGACCTTCACATCCCGATCCAGCTCAGCTTGCCTCAACCGTGTAAGAGCCTTTCGAGCTTCCTCATCGAGATCAGGTGTTGGCGTTACATGACGTTCTGCACCCCAGGCCGCCGCCAATATGGTAATGATAGTGGACAGCAGACCCACGGGAAAGACCACCCACTTCCAGTTCCTCTTGAACCACTCCCACGCTCTCTTCAACGCCTTCATAGAAACTCCTTCACAAGCAGCTCCTTCTCGCGAAGACGTTTGACGAGAGACGGTATGCCCTCAGTGATCCCGTGTTTGACCCCAGCGACACTGAAGTATCCAAATCGACCCGCGTTCGGAGCAGCTTTATCCTTGTGCACCATGTAGAGCGGACCGAGCTTGTGCGTATGCAGCGTCCCGGAACGCCATGATGTCGTGAACGCCTTCTCCCCGGGCAGCGGGGTAGCAATCCTGGTGGGCTTGAACCCCATCGCGGCCAGATCTGGCATGGCTGACTCGCGGACCGCCACGTTCTTGTACCCCAAAACCGGGTGAGCCTTCTCACTCTCCACGAGCATCCCCAGACGTTCCCTGGCTTTCTCTGGGTCCTTTGGAAGTCTCCCAACGAGTGGTATCCCGGCGTGCAGCAACAGCTTCTTCTCACCCTCTGCTATCAGACGCGAGTTAGCGATCTTTACCAGCTCGTCAGAGAAGGAGAAGAAGTTGATCATGAGAACCTCGAGAACACAATAACGGAGAACGTCGCGGCGTAGCAGAGGATCAAGTACATTACCACCACGGCCCAGCCTGCAGGAGCTTTGCTCAGATCAGCGTGCTCGTTCCTCCTGACTGCACCCTGGACAGCGATGATTGAATTGACCACCGGACAGGCAGCCAACGTCGCCAACACTGTCCAGATCCACGCGTTCTCCACGAAAAAGAGTAGAACAGCCAAGGGGGCAAAGGCAATCAGATCGAAAACAAAGGGTGCGATCTTCGTGAAGGTCGAGGAGCTCGGGCCGCTGTAATAGACCGCGGCGAAGTTGAACCTGGTCCCGATCATATGCGGATAGGGCTTGAAGGCCCTGATAGCCAACCCCTCGCGTTTGGCTCCCAAAGCGTGCGCCCCCTCGTGGGCGGCGCACCACAGAAAAAAGAACGGGAGCACCAGCGCTAGTGGGAGCCACCAGATCATTTCAGCGCTTCCTTGAGCCTTGTCTGCTCCTTCGGTGGCATATCCAGATCGACATCGATGCCCTGCGCCTCCAAGACCTGCTTCACCGACTTCCAGATGCGCTCATACAGAGCTCCGGCCACGATACCAAGCAGCACCATCGCCCAGACCTGAAGATTGTCAGGAAGCTCCAGAACCAACCCGGGCCTCGGCCAGATCGGGATGGCTCCCAGACCACCACCGAATGCCCAGGGAAGCCACGGGGCGACGGCGCCCAGCACCTTCAGGGTCTTGCGGAGCTTCTTCACCTTCCACAGCAGCTCCCCGGCCTTCGTGAAGGCATACATGATCAAGTAGACCAGCACTCCGATAAGCAGCACAGGCCACGCACGGAAGATCGTTCCTATTTCGTCCATCTCACTCTCCTAATCGTTACAGAGGACATTGAGTGCGGCTCCAATTACCACGCCGCCAGTTGCAGTGATGGCTGGCAGAAGGTTCCCGCCGAGTGTATTGAGATTACGGATGGTATTCCCCATACAGATCGCGCTACCTCCAGCTTGTCCTCCGGCAGCAGCACCGCCAGCTGGAAACAGGGGAGACTCGAAGTAGATCATTGTCAGCCCCGCCGCGGCTGCTGTGATGTCCTTCACTTCTATGTGATTATTGATAACCTTCCAAAAATAGTTGTTCAGACCTACATAAATCGGTGCTTCAGTCAAAAGCGGCCCGGGGCCGTTTCCGTCCCCTTCCCACCGGATGAAATTGCCTTCGATCGTCCCATGCTCAGATATGTCAGCACCGGTAGGATCTGCGCAGAGAATACAATTCTTCAGAGCAACACCACCCGCGCGCGGGTCGGTAAGCCTAATGTAATTATTGGCAATCCGGATATTGTCTGCCGGAACTCCAGTGTTACCGACTCGGATAACATAGTCTAGTTGCCCATCAACATGATAAATAAAGCACTCCTCCATCGCTGCACTGTCACCCTCGAGAGTGAACAGGCAATCAGTAACCTCAGGCGTGTGTGTATCATTGTCGTCTGTCCATTTGACATGCCGAACGACTGCATTGTCCAACACTTGTGCGAGAAGCGCCTTGCTACCGTCTACACCAGCTCCAGTGCTGATATTCCACCAATCGTTTTGCCTCGGAAAGGTAGCCCCATCGACGATAGCCGTTTTTATCGGACGATCAACCACTGGAACTCCACCGCGCACATAGAGCGCAGGCTTTTTCCAGCTACCATGTGTTTGAAGAACAAGATCGTACAATTCCGATTCAATAACCTCTACGATACCTTCACTGCAAGCCACACCCAGTGCCAAACCAGCACCGACACCCGTCTCTATATGGACGCTCCTGGCACAAGACTGCTTCATGTACAAAACAGGACCGTCTTGGTTCATAACCGAAGTTGAACAATCAATCTGAATATCTCTGGCACTTACCCCAATAAGATACAGAAGAGCCATGGGACCAGCGATGCCGTTAGAGAAAGAGCAATTCTGATCTTCAAAGAGACAGTTATCAAGCACAATCCCTATCGGATTTTGACCAGTGTAGTCATCCCTGGCGATAAAGCTCGCCAAATGTGAATTATGCGCTACACCGGTATTGTAAACATGACAATTACGAAATGCTGCATTGGTGTTATTGGCCACACCCGCGCCGCCATCATAAGTTTCGATGACCTGCCCACGTCCTGAAAACTTGACGTTGTCGAATTCCACGAGGGAGCTGTCACGCTCAAGATGTAGCGCATAAGTATCGTAGGCCGCGATGACACTGTCCTTGAACGAGATCCGCTCCGAAGCTCGGATGTACAGGCTCACCTGAGTCGGCCCAGCGGCACCCGCCTCGACCTCTATATTGCTGAAAGAACAGTCCGTCCCTGAATAGATCTCGATGGAGGGGTTGGAATCATCCACGGATTCGAGCAGTACACGGATGTTCTGGAAGTTGAGGAACTCACATGCGTTGTGGATATGAATCCCCCGAGCACCAACTCCCACGGTCAAGTTACGGAAAGAACAACGATTCGCTCCGTCACAATCCAGAACACCGTCGATATCACACATCTCAACGATCGACCGATCACCGGTCACCGTCACGGCCCCGTTGATGTCGTTGTCGTGAACGTGGTTGTCGTTCCCAGACATAACGATGCTATTGTGGATACGATTCCGACGAACGATATTCTCGTCTCCCGCCAACGTAATGTCAGCCGAAATACCCAAGCTACAGTTTTCAATGAGATTCTCACTGCCAGCAATAGTGTTCAGTGTCTCTCCTGTGACCGACACCAGAACCAGACGATTTAGATCGCTAGTGATAAGCAGATCCCCGCCAGCTCCCCCAAAGGCGATATCCAATCCCTGAACTGCTATGCACACACCTGTGAACTGAAAATCGAACGCCCCTCCGGACATATCGAACAAGACAGAACCGACAGCTCCGTCAGATCGAGAGCCTCCGACTATCGTCACACCGTTCCCATTGATCACTATTGATGCTGTAGGAGTGTATGTCCCCGGCTTTACATAGATGCGACATCCGTCCCCGAGTGCTGCTAATGCGGTCATGAGCGAATCATCGCCGGCGTAGTCGCAGTTCAAATCCCCTGCCGGACCGCAAACGGCGTCCCACCCTCTCGTCCCATAGAGGTGATCCGTGTTCTGTGACAGCGCGAGCGGACCTCTGTTTGCGATCGCGGTCGTGGCTTCCTCGAACTGACCAATGAATCGACATCCCACATTCTTGGTCGGAGTGTCACCGGTATCCGCATCACACGTGTCAAGCAGAATGGCCGAAGTTCTGAACGTCATTGATCACTCCTACGAGAATCTGAGCTCCCAGTCCGCCTGGAGCACGAAAGCTGAAGTCTTCGAGATCGTATCGAAGGTGTTATAGGCCACCATGAACTTCTCTGCCGGTAGCGCACCATGGATCACCGGAGGATTGGCGGTCGAACCCACGATCCCCGACGTAATGAGCGCGATCTCTGACAACGGGACGCTGGCATAGGCGCCGAAGCTCACCTCGTTGATACCGAGGACCGAAGTAAAACGCACAATCCCTGTTGCGGGAAACGTAGCAGGCGCCGAGATGGGGTCGTAGTAGTTGCCGAGCGTCACCTCAACTGGCCACTCCATGGCCGTGATGGTCGGATCGACATCGGTCTGCAGCGGGCCCGTGGTACCAGCGCCGGGAGCTGGGATCGCCCAGTCATCCGTAAACCCAGCCCAGGCAGCATGAGCTGCTCGGATGACCGCGGGTGCGATGAGCTGACTGGTTCCGCCGATACCGAACGCCATGTACCGAGGTCGATCTTCTCGAAAGTGAGTGTACCCCGTGTCATAGGAGCAAAGGTGCGCCAGCCAATCCCGACCGTAGTCGACGAAGATGTTGTGACTCGTCCGCTCCTCAGCCACACGACCCGTCTTAGGGTCGATCAGCCGGATGCGAACATTGGACTCGCCAGTCGGATCCAGCCCCATGATTGGGGACCGGCGACCTCCACGGGGTCCTCTGTTGAGCTGCGCTCGCTCTACGACTTTGATCTTTTCCGAAAAGTTCATTGCAACCCCGAGTACTTCTTACTCCGTGTGATCCTAGTATACCACCCGGTTGGTAGAGCTTGGTCAAATCTCCAGCTCAACGTAGGTGTCGCCACCGCTCCGTAGCCCGCTCCGTGCCCCGTAGCTGCCTTCCACGTGTCCACAGTAGGGCCGTAGGGGCCGTACCACGGGGTGATAGACACACCCGGGGCCGTCCAATCAGCAGGTGGAAGCGGCCCCGGAGCTGGGCCGGCGAGCCGTTGTGGGTCCGGCGCATTCGCTGCGTCGAAGCACCAACCAGAGTCGTATTTCGGTATCGCAGCCATCAGGGCACCGGTATCGCAAGTTGTAAAGTGAGGTCTTCGTCAGGTGATCCACCGAACGTGTAGTTCCCTGTACGCCCGCAAACCTGCTTATCGTAACCCCACTGATTCCATGGCATCAGCTTCTCACATATCTCGATGTCGTCCACGTAGAAAGTCCCTCCCGCGGGACCAGTGAGCATCTGGATCGTGATGTTGTTGACGGCTTGGGCACTGACCGACCAAGCATGCAGCGTAATCTGATGCCACTGAGCATAGTGTGTTCCGTGCCGCCACTCCGCCAACACCGTCTGCGGGTTGTCTTGATCAAGTAGACGGAAATACGCCTGACCCCAGGTGCGGTACACCCAGAACCTTGCCGTGACCTGAAAACCTGTGTCGATAGCTCCTGCAAGCACCTGCTCCACACCCGTATGAGTTCCGAGAGATGTGATGTACAGGGAATCTGCCCCCAGCACCGTGTGATTCTGGGCGTTCGACTTGATCGCGGTGATGGCGAGCCCCAACCCACCGACATCGTTCAGTGCCCACGGGCTGCCAGGAGCCCCGGGCGCCAGACCATCCTCCATGTCATCATCCAGACACAAGTTCACTGATGCCAGATGATCGTCAAACCGATGGATAGGATGTCCGCTCTCATCGGTCTCATCGTACCTGAACGAGCCCTCGCTTCTCGTAGCAGCATGAAGATGACCGTCGAGCCACGAGGCCTCTGCAGGTCCAGGGGGCCCGACCCAGGGGTGTGCCCACCCGTCCGGGCATAGAGCGGGGGCATCACTCAGCCGCAGACCCCCGAACTCGGCAGAGTAGGTTGGGACAGGAGGCGTCGTCGGGTAGTGACTCGTGATGGCTGCGCGTGTGACCTCATGAGGAGAATCTGCCCACGACGGAGGGTACGTGTAGGGGTTCCACGAATCGGGGTATGTGTAGCCCACCGGGGGCATCGGGCCCATGAGAACTGGATCAGCGACATCTATGATCTCCGCGACTTCTTTGACCACCGCGAAGAACGGATCCGTGTGCTTTGGCTTGTAGAAGCGAAGATAGCTGATCAGGAACAGCAAATTGACGAGATCAAAAGCGTCGGCGTCGACGATGACACCCCACCTGTGCAGCTTCTCGGGCTCATAGAAGTCGCCAGAGCCTACAAATACCGAGAACCAGTCAGGATCGTCCACATAATCCGTGACCGTCACACCACCCGAAAGGGGGGCAAAGCGCTCAACCACATCTCCGGTCGTGTAGTCGGCGCTCGTGTCTGGGTTCGTCGCGATGCCCAGGTCAGTTGGGTACAGGTAGGTCCGATAGATGGCCAGATTGTCTGTATCCTGGATCACAATACGAGACCGTGTGGCGTCAAAAGGATCACGAATCTCTGTGATGGTGCCGGCCGACTCTGCGAACGGCAGACCAAGGATGATCTGGCTCCCCACACGGGTCCTGTAGAGGGTCCTCGCACCCCACACGTAGTACCAGAGCCCCTGCACTGCTGAGAGATAGTCGAGATCGCCGGTCCGTGCCTCAAGATCATCGAGAGTGAAGCCGACCAGCTTCCCGAAAGTCTCGATCGCTGGGCGGTTATCCAGGTACGTGACCTCGGCCCACAGAACATCCGGTGGATCGCTGATACTCCTGATCTTCCACCGCTCACCAGCCAGCGCCGGAACCGTCTGCAACGCTGAATCCTCGAGCTCTATCCGAGTAGCGCTGACGACCTGGTACAACCGATAGCTCACGCCGGAGAGCTCGAGGACATACCCGCGCAGATCAGCTCCGACACCGAACTCGACTTCGAAGTCCACCGTCGCGTCATCGAAGTACTCGTGATTCGGGTTGATCGTGGCGCCCGCGTATCCGCGCATCACGACTGGAAACCACGTGTCCAGCATCTGAATGGTGTTGACCTCAACCTCCTCGATCGTCGTCACCACCTCAACACGAAAATCGTTCCCTTCGATAAGAGCGGCCGGCGCGCCGTCGACGCCATTGATGTTGATGACCTCTTGGAGTCGCGGGACACCCACGACGAGGTCGTCCACAGCCAGCACACTTCGGCGCAGTACCCCCTTGAAATAAATCTCATAGTCGTCATCAGAGATGTATGCCGAGACGAGTCGATCCTCAAAGATGAGCGTCGAACCACGGACGCCCCAGATATACGTCGGGATCTCCTCAACCGTGTCTCCGTCGTACCTGATCTCAAAAACAGCGGAATCGCCAGCGGCCACGCCAAGGCTGCTGAAATTCAGCGTCTTCGACGTCACAGACGGCTTGACCATCCAGTGATTTGAGCGGTCCGTGGTCGACAACACATCCGACGTGATGACACTGTCGCCTCTCGTTCGTGCAATGCGGTACGCGATCCCGTCAAGGACGAGATAGTGCACACTCGTCACTCCGGACGGCATATCCCCGGCATCCAGCACGTAGGTATGTTCAGCATCTACGGCGAGATCACCAACAACAGGCACAGGTGTCGGGATCGACGCGTACCCACCATCTACGACAGCATTCTCGATCGTAGCCGGGTCAGTATCGTACGCCGGCTCTTCGTACCAGGGATCGAAGTTCAACCACCGGCGCTGGAACAGGCGCTGGATGTCCATGATGCTCTTGCTGTAGTCGTTCTGCCACAGCTTCATGAGCTCATCCGCTCCCAGCTGAGCTATCGCCGACCACACCGTCGTCACCCGCTCTCGATTCTCCACCAACGGCCAAAAATCCGAGAGATAGCCCCAAATGAAGCTCAGATCGGGTGTCAGACCGAGCGGAATGTTGTTCTGGTAGAGGTTCAGCAGCGCTTCGGCTGGGATACTGATCCGCACAGAATCGCTGACAACCAACGACACGGTGTACAGACCGATGATATCTCCGAGGATGACGCCTACGGAGAGACTGCGGCCCTCCCAGTAGTCGAGCTCCCACGGATAGGGGTCCGACACGTACCACAGAGCCGGAGCTCCACCGTCTGTTCTGTAGGACTCGAGCTCGGAGATGACGAAGACCATCTGCCCGACCGCAGGAGTCGTGAACACCCACGCAGCCCCGCTCCAGGTAGCGATCTCCCCCTCGTGTCCGGCCCACAGACCTGCCGCCACCGCTATCACAAGGTAGGCATCCGCTGCCGTCGGCATCCCGGGCGGAACATTCAGCCTATCGAGCACGTCCTCCATCACGAGACCGGTGATCCGAGCCCCGCCCCAGCACGATTGCTGCAAGATCCTCCACGTCACGGTGGTGTTAGCCGCCATGACGTCATTGACCAGCGCTATCCAGCTCCCGTCAGAGGCCACGCGCATCACAGGTGAGGATCCGACATCACCCACCGCAAGATCGCCCTCGACCACCGAATCGAAGACACCGGCGGCGCCGTTGATGATGTTCGTGTAACCGCTTACGTCGACTGGAGTCGTCCCGGCGCCAGTGAGCCACAGGCTCGAACTCTCTGGGGCGTCCTCGAGCGTCCAGTTGTAGGTGAGAGGCTGCGGCGGCGTGTCCGGATCATAGCTGCCCCGACCATCAAAGTAACCGTACTGATTGAGAGTTCGAGCCTGATCGTCATCAATGACTGCAACCGGCCGGCGTGTGCCGGAAATGACCTCAGCAGAGGAAAAGCGGAAGCAATCGAGGCAGATCTCAGCCGGATCAGCAACTGTACCGACGATCTCGATACGGATGTTGTCGGATTCACCCCCTGGTGTAGCGAGCGGGTTGAAGGTGTATCGGAGCTCGTGGACACCCGTAGAAGCCAACACATCCTGCCGTGTCACGTACAGGTTCGCGCGCCCGTCAGCCTCGCTTACCGTCACACGGAAGGTGTAGTAGTCCAACCCCTCATTGAAGATGTCCGCAGAGTCCACAAACGCCGTACAGGTGCCGCTTCCATCGCCAAGTGCGATACCGCCATTCTCCGAAAGATAGAGACCGATTGTTCCGCCGAACGGGTTGAAGAGCCCGAAGAACACACGATTCGTTGCGAGCGCCGAGAAATCATCAGGAAGAGAGGTCGGGAGGATCGAGAACTGAAGGCTGTAGGTGTTGCTCGGGATAGACAAGTCAATCCTGATCCCCGAATCCACACCGTCGTCGCTGTACATACAGTAGTCGTTCGAGACGTTGAACCAGGAGAACACACCTCCGAATCGAGCTGCCGTGACCTCCGGAAAGCTGAGAAGCAGCAACATGGTCGCGTCGGTTGGTTCGCAAAAATCGAAGATATCCCAGGGAACGGACACAGGAAGCGTAGAAGTACCGTAGTGCCCCCCTCCGTAAAGAAACAGTCCGTATGTACCCATTAGAGGATCCTCCGAGCCTACATCTGAGTGCCGAAGTCAACCGACAGAGTATTGCCTGTGATGATGTTGCCACTCACTGCCGCATTGTTCGTCAACGCACAGGGCCACGCTCCCGAATTCAAGTCGAACACGTCATGACTCACGCATAGGTAGCTACTGTACGCTGTGGCAGCACCGCTATCCGTTATCGGGTTACTGCCAACACCGTTTCCGTGTACCAACGTACACCGTTCCATCTTCAGATTATCATTGATGACTGTGTATATTATCGCTGGATTTCCCGCCGAGCCACGCAACCACGCGTCTTTGATTATGATTGTCGGGTCACCGTCCTGTATAGATAGCGCCGCGAGACCGACACCGCCCTGGTACGTTCCGCGTATTAGGATCAATTTTGTTGTTGCCGACCCCGCGCTTATGCGAACATATCCATCTGTTAGATCACAATCAATGAAACGGCCCGTAGCTCCGTTGTGCGCGATCAATACCCCGCCCACGATCTTTGTATTGAGCACCTCAAGAAAACTGTTGGTGTTCGTGCAAAATGGCGGGCTACCGACCCGGGTAACGGTATACCCATCCCCAATTACACGCACCGTAGATCCGGTTGTCTGGGCCATGAGAGTCGTCACGGTCTGTGACCGTATGAGGCGAACTACGCCTTCTGATCCGCTAGGGACCGACGTCATCGCGATGAGAAGACTTTTGTATATGTCGATATCGCCGGAAGCTCCGACACGACGATCTTGGCCCACGAGATCGACATTGGCTGACATGCCAACGTCCATCTTGACACCGGAAACTTTGATAACACTGTTTACAGCACCGCCATCAATATCATAGCTCGCCGCCGCCCCCTGGAGGTGACCACCAAGAACTGTGATAGGAGCCGTTGCTGAAGTGTAATAAATCGCGGTCCCAGTACCCCCGGTACATTGCATACGACAATCTCGGAACTCGTTACGAGTTGCACCGCCCGGAGCACCTATGTACACCGCCGACGTCATATTCGCCGATATAACATCTCCGCCGACCATATCGAAGTCGACAGCTGCAAACTCTACCTGACCACGGAATATCGGATTGGTAAACCGAATGTCAGATCCAGCACCAGCACCCGAGAACGCTTTCTGTGTTGTGGTAGTCTGCAGGAACTCACACGAGTCGATCCAAGCCTCGATAGTCCCCGCTGACAAGTCCATACAAGCAATAGCTACGGCGTTGGTGCAAACGAATCGGCAGTTCGCAATGCGAACACCAACCAGCGGTGATACAGTTATATCGCACGCATTGGCGACACCGGCAGATGTATTCTCAAAGGTGATATTTCTGATGGATATATCAGACGCGCCTAAACTCAACGAGGGGTTCGCTATCTGGCTGACCACCACATCCCCTGGTGATCCAATCCCGACAAGCGAAATATCAGGAGACGCCATGAGCACCTGTTCCGCGTACACCCCTGGATAGACCAAAACCGTCGATGGGTTACCGGACACCGCGGCCGCCGCGATGGCGTCGTTGATGAGCAGGAACGCCTCGTCAATTGACAGCCCGGTGTTCAGGGCTGAACCGTGCTTCCCCACGTAGTAGACATCCTGCTCAACCCATCCCGAATTATCCACATACGCTTTGATGGACTGCTGGGTAGCGAGCGCGACAGCTGAGTCAGACGTCATGAGGTCTTCGTCAAGGATGTCTGTCACGGCTACCGTGACGCCGAGCTGCAGACCTCCGAGAACCCATAGCCCGCCGGCGTTGTCTAACCGCATCTTTTCGGTGTAAGCGGTATCGTAGGCGTCGCCGACACTCAGAAGATCTCCAAGCGCGTATGGAGCACGAACGGCAAATTGGAATCCGATGGCCGCTCCACCGTCGGCAACAGGGCTCACCATCCCCCCAGGCCCCTCACCCGCGATACCATCGCCCAGGAGCTCCCCTGTGATCCCAAGCCACGTCTGAACGCGACGTACCTGTGCGTCAGGATAGTTGAAATCATCGTCGTCGACGAGGTCGACGAAATCAGTCCTTATCTGAACGCCGTCTAGCGCGGCAGGCCAGTCTGTGGTCGGAAAGGGCACGGCAACCTCCTCAGAATCCTAGTATACTCTCCTCATGTACTTCAAGGAGATGAAGGCCAGTGATCGCGCAAAGCTCATCGAGGGTCAAAAGGACGTGCTGACTGGCTTGGTGGCGGCAGACGCTGAGATCTACGACTCCTCTGTCTGCCCACGGTGCGAGGGGATACCTCGAAAAGAGGCCGACATCCAGCGCATCCTCACCACCAATCGACCGATTCCCCGATACCTTCTCCGGTGCAACGAGTGCGAATGCCTCTATGATCCGTTCTGCAACGATATGATCATCGAAATGGGAAATCGTGGTCGCCTCGTCCCTGAGATTCCGTTCCATATTGATGCTACGAAGTCCGGGTGAGCTGAATATGGCTGGCGCCTTCGGGTGTGTCCGCATCATCTGGGATAAGCGCCGACAGGCGCGCATTCGAAATCTGATCGACCGACCTCTCTGTTGTGATCGTCCTGTCCCGCTGGTGTGAGATCCCGACGAGTGTCACTGGGTGAGTGATCTTCGTTGAACCGGTAGCCCGGATCAGGCCCACCAAGGTGTCGACCTCGAGCATCGCGCTCGGGAGGATTGACTCGATCTCGGCTGCCAGCTCACTACGCACCGAAGACTCGGTGCCGCCACCTCTGTACTCGATGTGCGTCCGGACGAACACTGGCAGCAGAGACCGGACAAGCGGACTCGAGACCAGGATCCTGTACTGTGGCTCAAGCAAGAAAGTCTGGATCTGCTCCGTGATCGGATCATGCTCATATGCAATCTGAATGCTACGGCCGGTCAGCTCCTCCTTCTCTTCTGGGTCGTCTTCGACACCTGCTATGAGCACCCGGGGAGTGATGTGTAGCGTGCACTCTTCAACGGTCGAGTAAGAGGTGTCGTCATCATCTGTCGTGATGTCCCACCCCTCAGAATCATAGCCAGTGATCACACCCTGAACTTCGCCAACGATATTCCAAGCGTTGCCGTGACCTTGAGAGATGCACTCGACATCGAAGTAGTAGAACCCGTGCTCGTCAACTCCCTGGTCGAGCATCTCCGTTGAGCTCATTCGTTGTAACCCCGGCCTCGAGATGTGGAAGTAATGCCCGAGCTCGGCCACAACGTTCCCTGTCCAGGTCGGGGGGTTATCGGCAGCCCACAGTCCTCCGTTCATCATGAGCAGCTCGATGCCCCCCGTTGGAAATGCCGCGCACGAGTTTACGAGATAAAACCCTTTCTCAGGAGAGTCATTATCTACATCAGCACCAGCAAACCCCGCGGCCGGAAGCCACGGGTTGTGCGTGTCCTTCTGCCCGAAAATTGTCGCCGTAGCGTCACCAGCAACCGCGTTGTTCCTGATAATGATCTGATGGTCCCCGCGCAAACCAATATAGTGCTCCGCAGGGAAACCGGATGGGCTGTAGTCAAAGGCAACCGCTTTACTGAGGCCCGAGTTCAGCTGTGAGACAATGGTCCCGGCATCCAAGGCCGTCCCCGAGAACGTGACCGTCTCATTACCGCTACCAACATCAATCAACACAGACAGCCCATCCAGGTTGAGAGGACCGGCCACGGCGATGTCGATAGATCCTACAAGAGGCGCATACGTGATCTCGACACGGTCGTCGACCGCAATCCCATAGGTCATCATATCGAGGTTTGGCGCGCCCCCAAGATCATAAGGAACGATGAATGCGCTTGCACCTCCGCTCGTCATTGACGCCACAGCGGTACGCGTATCCGATGGCAGATACTCACACCACACACCAGAATCCGGGCGGAAGACGCGCGTAGTCAGACCGACCTCAACAGAGATCTGCGTGGAAGCATAGGTCGCCTCGAAGGTCAGCGGATCCAAGAAGTACAGCCTGAAAGAACCATAGGAGGGCGGGCCGAGGGTGTACGCGATGGCCGTCTCTGTAGTCTCCATGGTTGCGTCTACGATCAACTGAAGATCAGTAGCAATGAGCGCTAGAGGGTTCCCGCCGACCTCGACGATCGTGTAGTACCCCTGATTGTCCGAGCTATCCAGATTGATGATATCCCCGGTGCGCACACCCAGCGCATACCACGAGAGCTGACCTCCGATTTCAACCACGGCACCACCCGCGGAATCCACGGCGGTCAACGTAGCTGAGCCAGCTATGCTGGACAGGTAGGAATCCGATGTGACCGACACTTCGGTCCCGGCTTTCGGTGCGTTCCCGGGGTTCTGAAAACTGTTGCTGCGTACGTCGATAGGATGGCGGTACGGCACAAAGGCGCCGGTCGGATCGAGATTGCTGTCCAGGAGCTCCACCGTCTTCACCCGAAGAAGGGGGCGCTTGATGCCATCCTCCTTTCGGTAGATCTCGTACGCAAGAGGAGAAGCAGTCGTCGTCATACCAGATGCGAGGATGATAGATCCGGCAGCAACCCCTCCGGCAGAGATGCCGTACTCTCCTTCGTCATCCCCGCTCAGGATGCGAACGAGGTCGGTGTCGACGACTCCTACTCCTGTGAAGCTGGGTAGGCCGCTGACGGTCTGTATCGTAGCGAGTCCGGCCACTGTCTGAAGATCGCTGCCCGAGTAGCGCATCTCCCGAGGTGACACGAGATCGATGTCGATGTCGTCCACCAGGAGATAGGAGATGTCCGTCACAACCCCCGGGGCGGTCATGGCGGATGCGAGACGGACAGCATACGGTGGGCCTCCAGCAACCTTCTCGATAACCCTGTACGGCCCGGCATCACCGCCCTCCTCGAGATAGAGAGTCGTCGAACCCTCCACGACCAGAGCCCACTCGGCTGCCGTGAGGTCGTTCAGGATAACCTCATCGTCAGCTGCGGTCGTCTGCGCATCTTCACGTCGCGCTATGACATCGTCGTCGGAAATCAGGGTGAGCGGAAGAACGGCGTCCGTGATCTCTCCGCCACGGACATAGACGTCTACACAACCCCCTACATGAATCTCGTTAGAGGGAACGTCGACAGTCTCGTACGTCAAGTTGTCTGGGAAGAGGAGACCCCCGGGCATGTCCGACAGGGTGATGACATCCCGCTTTCGAATGGACCAAAGCTCCTGGACGATCGCGTCCGAAGGAAGTTCCAGCCGAGTGTAACTCGAATGGACCGTGATCCGTATGGCGCTGATGACTTCGCCAAGCTGCCACGTGTGCGGCGCCATCCCCGTCCCATCGTCATACCAGACCGTTATCGCATAGCCCGAGATGTCTGTTCCGACTGGCCCGAACGCCGTCGTAAAGCTGATCGTACCCCCGAAGTCGAGATATGGCGTGTACCCGACAGGAGCTGCTCCATCCGCTACTGTATTCCCCTTCGTGTCCGAGAAGAGAATCGGACCATAACTCCCACCCACGATCACATCACGGTGCATCTCAGCGTCGTTGAAACCTATGGCCTGCAGAACCCGAAGACTGGAGAAGTTCTCCCTTAGGACCGCGATCAATCCGTTGAGCGTGTTGTTCGACTTCTCACCCATGGACGTCTCGCAGCGTGCGATAAAGTCCGACGTGCTCTCCGTGCTGTTTCCTGGGACGGCCTTGGCCAGGTTCGTGACCCTCGTCGCGGCCGAGATCCCTGTGACGCCGATGATGGCATTCTTGGCGACGTTATACGCCGCCCCAGGTCGCTCAGCCTGATATGAAACGTCAAAGTAGTAGAGCCCCGAAGTATCGACGTTGAACAGCATCCCCTCAGATGTGATCGCCTGTGCGTGCGTCGGGAAAAACCGAAGTCCAGTTCCGGTGAAGGCGATGTTCGAACTCCCCACCGTCTGACTCACCGCGTTCTGGTAAAAAATCCTGACCCGAACCTTGGCGTATCCTCCAGCGTTCCTTTCGAAGAAGAAGTTCGACATGAGCTTGTCGGCTTCATCATTCGCCAACTGATTCGGATCACTCAGCGAGAGCTGCATCCGTACTGATCTGATCTCACGTCGAAAGGGCTCAAGCAGAACCCGAGCCGGCTTGACGAGCATGTCTGACATCGCCCCGCCCTCTTCGGCGAACATCTCAGGGAACTCCTGCCGAAGACGAGTGAGGATGAACAGCTCGATGTTGGCGTCGATCGGATCTGGGGTAAGCCGCGCGACAATGGGCTCCACGACCTGAATCGAGGCAGATGAACCTACATCCAGATTGATGGAAGGGTCCATGGCCCGTAGGCGCTCTTGAATGAAAAGTCTCCAGTTCACGATGCTCATTTACAGCCCCAGACCAACCACAGAGCCTTTTCCGACCTGATTGCCGATGGCGATCTGGCCGTAAAGCGCGAGCTCCGAAGGGTTGTATTTCGCGCTGATCACTCTCGCGTATAGAAGGCGTTCAGACATACTCAGCTTAGGGTTGCGAGCTTGCAACGCGAGAATCTGCTGCCGCGCCCTACTCACTGAAAGATTGAAGTCCGCCACCAAAGATGACGAAGAGGGGTTGGTCATCAGCTTCCCGAGTGCCCCGAGCATCCCGCCCCCACTCAGCTTCGAGAAGATATCGGTACCTGGACTCTGCAACATCAGCTTCAGGAACATCTGGATCAGTCGGGTGAGGCCGTCTACTGTGCTCGGCGTGTCTCCAATCCTGAAGACGATGTGACTCCGATCAGTTCGTGTCAGCCTGCTGCTGCTAATGATCAGAGAACGAATGGGGGAATTGATCTGCGTCTCAGGTATTTGAGCCAGGAGAACATTCATAGAGGTGACGACGACGTCCGGTGACTTCGCCTCGTTGATGAAAACCTCTTGAGCGCTGGAGAAGTCCACGCCACGGATGAGCATCGACGGAGGATTCGAATTCGCCACGTAGGCGTAGCTCGTCACCTTCAACAGATCTCTGATCTCGATGACTTGTAGGTCCGTCACGACTCATCTCCGGCTTGACCACTGCCATCGGCACGGGTGTTGGCCGAGGAGTCAACCATGACAAATAGGTCCGGAGACATCTCGAGCGCGCGATCTATGGTGTCGATGACGCGCTGCTTCATGCTCCTGACGGCTGTCAATCTCCCGGGACGTATCGAGCTCTCATCACCCTCTATCTCCTGAATGGCCTGGGCCAGACACTCCTCGAAGGAGGCCGCGGACACGGACTCGGTGGCCTCGTTGCCCCGAACGAACGCAAAGCCCTCAGCAAGAACCCTGCGGATCTCATCAGTGCTCTGCGCGGTGCTGTTCTCCGCCTCCGTCATATCTCTTCTCCGCCCCGGGACCCTGGGTAATAATCTACCACGGGGCTGGCCGGAAGTTCAGCTTCCATGTCAGAGAAGTCGTATTGAGGATCTATCTCAGATGACCAGGAGCTCACGAGACGGGTGGCGTCCGAGCTCCCACGGCTTGTCGCGTAACTCGAAACATTGGCGTCCGATACGATGACCTCGTTCACAGCTGTCTGAAAGCGCCGACTGAACGACGCGTCACTGGCTGTAAGCGCGAAGAACTCACTGTACCTGCCGTCAAGCAAGAGCCTCCGAGCACGATCAAAACCCTGCTCGAGCAGTGTCGACAACGCTACGGTAGCGGCTTTGACCGCGGCCATCGACACCGCATCCAAAGTTGTCTGAAGAGCGGTAAGCCGAGTGCTCAGACCCGACACGAGATTGTACGCCGAGTCCACGCGCGATCGAGATGGTGTGCTCAACAGCAAAGGAGCCAGAGCTCGGTCTATGCTCGGCAGACCCTCTTCGTACGGACTGAGCGTGACATCCAACCACGTCTCGACACCGGCCAAGATGGTCTCGTACTGATCCTGCGGTAACGACCTGACCGAAAACCCAGCTACCGTAAGAGAGAAGGAGGGAACGACATTCGGGCTCACCTCAATCACGCCGTCACTGAGCTCCCCGATCCCCGACACCGTAGTCTGATACGTGCCGGTACCATTGTAGATCGTGTCCCCGACACGAATGAAACGTGCCTGCAGATTCTGCGCGATCCACCCGTACACCGGGTCGTCACGCTCCACGAGCACGTATCCCGCGTCTCCGACATGAACCAGGAGATCGAATCCGAAGATCAGACGTGCAGTATTGGCCGGATCATCGCACTGAATCTCACTCGCCAACGACGTATCAAGCGACGTGACCCGGAGGCGCTCCCTGTAGACCATGATGATGTGCTGGAGACCTGCCGTCGTATCCCGCAATCGACGATCGAGCGCGAACGTCAGAACCCCCACTGCATGGACTGGAGCAGCCGTCAGACCGTAGACGCCGCGGTTGTCTCCGTTGCGGATCTCCAGCTTGATCTCCGTATACGCCGGCCACAACGCCGTCGGATCTGTGGCGATGTCTATGGCAAGAGACGACGCACCGGTCCTGGTCGCCCTTCGTGACTCGAGGTACTCATTCCTTTCGTTCGTCGCTATCGCCTCGACGTTGAACGCAGCATCCATGTTCAGGACATTCATGAGGGCCCGGATGTCCACGTCGACTTCGCGGTCCTCCATGCTTGGTATGAGACCAAGAGTGAGCGCCCCGAGATGCGACGGAGTGCACAAACCGATCTTCACGCCCGCAACATAAAGGCCCCCGGACAAGATCGTGACGATGGAACCCTCTCCTTCGATGGTCGAACGGACCACGACCCGGTTACCGTCCGTGTCGCCCTCAAAGTCCTCGACAGCGATAGCCGCCGCCGCATCGATGTCCGCCACGATGTTCGCTGCTGTCCGCGCATCTCCAACAGTGAGCGGAACCTCGACGTAGGTCGGCATATCGTTGGGCTTGATCCAGAGTTTGGTGTTGTCGTCCCAGCCCGAAGATCTTGGCGGAACCGTGCCACCGGTCCATGGAAAGAGCCCCATGCAGTATTGAAATCCCGGAGTGATCTCAATACACCGATCTCGATAGCGCTGCGGAGGCGTCGCGTTAGTGTACTCCACCAACACGTTCGTACCACCCGGAGCCGTGAAGGTCAGCGGAGGCTTCGTGGCGGTCCCGTCCGAGAACTTGAACCACGGAGCTCCTGCCGCATCGAGTGCGGCTGCGGTTGCGGCTGCTGTCAGAGCGATATTCGATGGAAGCGGAAACTCGTAGACTTCCCCGTCGACCATGACATGAAACATGCCGCCGTTACCGCCGAGTAACGGCGGGCGGGTGTCGTAGGGTCCTTTCGCGGACAACATCGGCGGCGGCGTATCAAGATCAATACCAATGTGGAAAGGTCCCTCCGCACATCCGATCAGCTCCGCAGCCTGGATGCCTGGCACAGTCGAAAGACCGGCTGGAGTAAGATCAACCACGACGACAGACCCGTTCAAAGAGGAGAACGACAGGATGTTGGTCGGAGCAACCGCCCCGCTGTCGTAAAGCGGGTAGGGAGCGCACGTTGATCCGATCACAGAAGCCGGCGTTCCAGTCCCATACGCCGACATCCGATACATGGGAGCTGCGCTCGGACTCTGGCTGATCCTGTAGTCCCCCGGGCGCATTCCAGTAGCGAGCATCTTGACCACGGTCTCGTTGCTCAAGACACGAAGCAACGCATCGCGTGCCACAGCCGTCCTTTCGAAAGGACTCAGGGGCTCGAGCGTCTCGTACACGTCGTTGAGCTGAGCAGAGGCCCGCACAAGCTGACGACTTGTAGCCGAAGATGCAACGCCGGCGTCCTGAAACTCCTGGAAGGCCACGAGAAACCAATCGATCTGCTGAAGAACGGTGGAGTGCTGCTCGACAAGAGCTGCAAAACCGTTGGAAGAAGCGAGACGGGCCTCTGCCCACGGACGAACGACATCTCGAACGCTGCTCGTCGCCCCTCGAGGCACGTAATCAGCGCGGACCACTCGCTGCAACTGCTTCCGCACACGAGAAAGAGCTCCCCGGTATCGTTCGTACTCAGGGCCGCCCACACGCCCGCGCCTACTCAAGGCCCCACCAAGCGCCAAGACGCTCTGCCGAGCGCTCACCAGCGCGCTCACATCCTCAACAGGCCTGTTTGGCATCGAGAGGTCGTCAACGGCCGCCATCAAGCTCGTGCACAACGCGATTTCCGCAGCAACAGCAGCTCGAAGACGCCGAGAAGCAAGGTAGAGCAGGTAGAAAACGGTGTCCGGATCATAGATCAAGGCTGAATGAACGAGCTCAATGACCTCGGCGTAGGATTCGCCGAGATCCCGAGTCCCGAGTCCAGTCATCGGAAATGTGAGAGTCCCTTGAACGAGCTCTTGCACGGCCGCGGATCGCTCATCATCCTCATACGCCATTGTCGTGCTCCTTCAGAGCGTCTGCCAGAGACTCAAAATTCGTCCTCCGCGCTTCCCAGATGAGACGAGCTGCCTTGTCGGGGTCCCAGCCCAAGGTGTCGCAGATCCACGGAAAGGTGAAGAGCTGATCCCGATCAGAATCGTCCCAACACAGGGCCCAGTTGAGTGCCGTCTCGTGCACCTTTTTCCGGTAAGGTGTCCGCTGATCACGATACGTGACGATGTCCCGCACAGCCCGTTCAAAGATGCTGCGCCAGATCGCCTGAGATGCCTCGAGTTCTTTCCTCGTCTCCCAGTAGTTCTCATCCGGCTGCTGCAGCACCACCATCAAGTCACCGTTACCACCAATGGTGTGTATGTAACCGGTTCTTCCGGGAGTGTGACGATGGTGTCATCGGCTCGTGCAGCTGTGATCGTCGTGGCACCGGATGCTACGCCCATGACACGCAGCAACCCAGTGTCAGTCTGGAGCTGAACAGTCGCAACACCCGTATCACTGCTGGTGAATGTGACGTCAAGATCGGTAGCATCGAGCGTCTGCCCGTCCGAAGACAGAATCGTAAGAACGATATCCACGTAGGCGTCGACCGCGATCGTCACCGGGTTCGTACCGAACGTCACCTCCGTCACAACCGGGAAGAGAAGATTGATCAAGCTCACAGAGGCCGAGTCCGGGACTTTGATGATCCTCCTCGAATGCTCGAGACCCTGTACGAGCGCCGAAACCTCAGCAGTTCTGAAGAGATCGACTTCGAGATAGCCATCTTCGTCCGTCCGTGTCAGGATCTTGTCCCCCATCACGGCATAGCCATCCACGATCAACGGAAAAAAATCAGACTGATCTTCGTTGTAACAAACCGGGATGAAGTGGATGTCGAGGTTCTCCAGGGGTCTACCCGACGCATCCACGAAGAAGCCCGAACAACGACACAGCCGCGGATCTGTGGCGGCCGAAAGCGTGAACGTCTGCCCCTGTACCTGGAAATTGTTCGTCCCTGTCACAGGCGCGAGAGCCTCAGGACTGTAGACGCTGATGGACTGCGGGGTCTTGCTGTCGTCTCCCAACGTCCCATCAAACGCCACACCGGTCTTGCTCAACCGAATTGTGTACTCCTCCGGTGGGTTGTTACCGTCGAGCGCGAGCTCGCAATAGGCCTCAACGCCCACGAGGGCCGTCGTGTTTTGGGTTACGAGCGCACCGAGATCGTCGTAGGCTCGAACCAGAACACCAGACAAAGCATCACCGACCTCATCAACGGCGTACACACGAACTGTCTCGAGAGCCATCATCCACTCCTGGTGAGATCACATGCCGACAGAATTCGACTTCGCGGCGGCAGCCTGAATGTGCGCCGCACTTGGTGATCCGTCCATACCCGGCATCGCCAATCCTCGACTCGCGAGCTCCACATTCATCTGAGCACGGCTGTTGGCACGCATCCTCTGAAGACCTGAGATCCGAGCACCCTGTTCATCAGGTACAGCTGTCGCCGCAGCCCGGGCCAGTGTCGCATTACGGATCTTTTCCATCTGCGCCCCTCGGACAACTTGCCTCGCCATGAGAAAGAACGCTGCTACTGGGATCATTAGGATCTCCTCACCGCCGTCGGGATATCGGGTGTCTGAATCTGGAACACGTCATCCGCAGACGCTACCGCTGCCATGATGTCGAACGACGTCCCGGATGACGGAACAGTGATCTCACGAACCATGTTCGTTCCAACTATCGCTACGTCCACGACCGAACCTTTGACCAGCAGTGACTCCGCATGACCGGAGCTGTTCGTCTCCAACAGGACCGTCCGTCCCATGATCCCGATGGCGCCTATGACCAGCGGGGGAACGTACTTGAAGTACACGGTGATCTCTCTTGCCACGAGTGGTGATCCATCGAGATCAGCCAGATCAACATACCCGAGGATGAGGGATGCCGAAGGTACCAAAGTCTCCGCTGTAGCCTGGAATGGCGGTTGGAACGCCGAGACAGCGTCGGTTCCGCTATCGAAGTATCGCACTCGGTAGTACGACGCCGAGAGCCCACTCTCATCGGTGAAGCTATACTCACTCGTCCCGAGAACCAGTGGGATGCGCACAGCCGAACCGATGTCTTTGTCCCCTTCAGTGAAACCAAGCTCATCCAGCGCAGTCCCGCCAATGATCTCGAGCGAGGAGTCCGTGCCCGTCTCGTCGTTCGTGATGACCAGCGTGTTCCTGTCGTCTACGACAGTCGCCCCTACCAGAAGCGTGGACAACAGAGTCGCCAGATCCGCAGCCGTTATTGGATCAGTCGTGTCGAAGGTGAGACTCTGGGTACCGAGGTCATTGATGTCCACCTCGAATGTCAGGCCGTCAACCGTGAATGGGCCCTCTTCCGCGCTAGTGATCGAGGCACCCGCAAGAAGAGCTCCAGTGATCTCCTGGTATGTTCCGTCCTCGCCATCATCCGAGCGCCACACCTGGATCTCATCGAACTGTGCCGCCACGTCCGTGATGTCCGCGACCTCTATGGTGAGAATGTACGACATGTCACCTCGATTCTACGCTATCTCAGGTGTGCTCACATGGGAACTGGTGGAACACCTTTGATGGTGCGCCGTAACCGTGCCTGCTCAATCTTGGAAAGACCTCGGTACCACTCGTCGAAGGAGACCGCCCGGAGCTTGTCCGCCTCATTACGCTCCAGCACCTCTTCCCGAAGAGCCCCGATTTCCTGGATCACCGTCCTGTTCCCCAGCTTGATCTCTCGTTCGACATCCATGATCCGCTGAGTATTTCGATCCGTACTGACACTGTTCGTTGTCGCACGATAAGAAGACTCGGCCTTATACTGGGCGAACCACCACACTCCCCCGAACACTGATCCAGAAACCCCGAGTACAAGACCGATGATCCAGATAGCTGTGGATCGGCGGAACGACTTGTTTGAGATCTCCTCCTGCTCCATGTCCTTTACTCGGTCCGTAGTGGCCACGAGTTGTCCACGCGTCTCGACCCCGTAGACCACATCGCTGTCGATTTTTTCAGCGAGCGCCCCCATATCAGTTTTGTGCTGTGCGATGGTCTCCACCTGGTCGCACTGGTGCGCACGTGTTTCGACCTTCGAGATCCGATCCTTTACCTCGACGATGCTCTCTTTGACATCCGCCATCTGGGTCGTGAGCGCCACGACTCCCATGCTGACGGAGCGGACATCGGGCTTCATCGAACTCAGGTCGCTGTGAATGACGGCCAGAGCCTCTCCGATACCCTGTATGCTGTGTGTCTCACTTCCAGCCATAGGAGACCTCCTGTCAGTACTTGCCGCGCTTGGCCGCTTCGATGTCGGCCAACCTTCTTCCGGCTGGAATCGCCGACGCATAAATGGATCCAAGGACCGCTTGACGAGCCAGCGTTCTGATGGCGTTCTTAGGCGCAAACACCGGTTTTTTTTCTATGACATTTCCTATAGCGCTTCCAATTATCTGCGCACCAGCTCCGATGCCCGCGTTACGAATATACTGCTTAGAGGTCCATGCCCGTCCGGACAGACGCTCAAGCAACTGCTGCTTTTTGCTCTTCGGCTCGGTGGACTTGATCTGCTTTTGGAGCACCCCCATCTCTTTGCGGCTTACATGCCCGGACCCAAGACCGGTAAAGAAGCGCTTCACTTTGCCCACCACCCGAGCAGAACTCGCAGCGCCCCGCTCAAACCTGTTCCCCTCTTGCTTTGCCGCCGCCAGCTTGTCCATCAGGACGTCTACATAAAACATGGCTCACTCCACCAAAAAGGCGTTGATCTCGTCTTCGAGCAGCGCCGAAGCCTGTCCGGTCACAAAGTCGGCCAATTGCCCGCCGTTCGTTCGACCTTCAAGAACGGAACGAAGAAACGCAGCCTGATCCTCGAGCTCTCCGATACGCCGATCAGACCACTCGGTCACGGCCTCGCGAAGCGCAGTGAGTCTCTCATCCCGGGTTGTCACGAGTACCTCCTAGCCTTTGCCGCGATACTGGCCTTGATACGAGAAACCTTCGAGGGGTTGATGTTCATCTTCGTGGCGATCGCCCCGGGCTTCAACTGCGGCTTGCCGTTCTCTCCGAGAAGATACTCGTACACGAGCTTCTCTTCCGGATCCAAATCATACTGGAGCAAGCGAAGCACTTCGCCCTCTTTCGAAGGACGGATCTCCTCCATCCCACCTGTGATCAAGGTCGACGTCGGGACATCTCGCCGGATCTCCTGCTCCATGGCCGTGACTTGACGAACGGGCCACTTCATCTCGTCGGCGATCTCGTGTGCGGATGGATCACGACGGAGCTTGTCCGCGAGAAGATCACGAGTGTTCTGGAACTCGTTGATCTTGTAGATACGAGTCTCAGAGATCCTTCCGATGTTTTGGTAGGTCGAGATAAAGCGCTTCCCCTTCTTGAGCTGATGGGTGAGGAAGGTATTCAGCGCCGCCTTCTTAGGATCGTACTTGTGCAACGCATTGATCGCCTGGATCTGGAATTCAGCCTCGACAGCAGGCTTCGGAATGTTCACGTGCCCGGAGTAGATGTTCGTCTGCTTCCGTATGAGTGGCGTGAGCTGTTTCATCAACGGATCAAGATCTTCCGCCTGCCGGCCATTCTGATCCCATCGCTGCCAGAGCTCAAGATCCTTCTCCGAACGAGAAGTGGCCTCTTTCTCGATTCGGTCTTTTTCGTCCTGCAGAAAGTCGAGGACAGCGTTCATCAGTTCGTTTTCCTCTCCTTGACGAATCTCTGGAGATCACCAGCTCTATCCTTCGTGAACTCCTTGATATTCCCGGCTTGGCTCCTGACCCCACGAACCGTCCTGCCAAGCAATTTCACAGTTGGCCGGGTCTCGGCGATGTCGAGCGCGACCTGCATGTACTTGCTGTCGAACGGAAGGTAGTTCATAGGATCGAGATTCTTCTCAAACTCCGATCCCTTCTTCGAGAGACCAGGATTACGACGTGCGAAATCTCCGCGAACCGTATTTCTGATCTCATCACGAAGACGCGCCGCCATAGCAGCCCCCACACGCTGTTCTGAGAATCCCCCCGTCGTCCCCCTGACATCCTGTCGAAGACGATTCGCCAAAACAGCCCCCGTACGCTGTATCGGACTTCGATCCTTCAGCTCCTGGAGCTCCTTCTGTTTTTTCTTGTACTGAAGAGTGGCAGCCGTCCCTGCAGAAATGAACCCGAGCCCCAACGGCACGCTGATACGGACCGCACTCTCCTTCAACAACTTAGGAGGTGTCTTGTCGATGTGCCACTCCTTGAACGCGGGGGACCCGACGAGAGCTCCGGGCTCACCTCCACGGGGTTGGTGCCGACCGGCTGACTGTACCTTCGCCACTCTGCCTACGAACTTCTCCGGAGCCTCGGACATCTCGCGTCGCATCTGAGAGGAGAGGCCAGTACCGACGCGCCCCACGATCGGCCCCGTAGGATCGAGGGAGTAGGTAAAGCCCGCGGCACTGTCCTTCGACGATTTGTTGTAGACACCTCGGACGTACACATCGTCGTCCTGCTTGATTTTGACCTTCGTGGGGGGAACGGCAGGGAGCATGGAGTGAAGCACCACGCCCTCCTTAGTGTCCGGAAACACTCCACTTTTTATGCTCTCGAACAGTTTCATCTTTTCTTCTGGGGTGCGGGCAGTGATGGGAGCTTCCACCGTCCCCTTGGTCTGCTTGCGAACCTTCTCGAGGACGCGGAGCTTATCTTCGAACCCCTTGGCGCTGTAATCCATGCCACCGTGACGGATTACATCATGTCCTGTCAGGCGCAACGTCACACCTCTAGACTCTTGATCACGACGGGACCTCGGCACCGATGAGTTGAGCAAACCTCCGAGCTCGGAAGCCGGGATAGCCTTGCCGTCCGGACCGGTCCCCCAAGCCTCGGCTCTGATCACTGTACCCTGAAGGCCCTCGGGCGTCTTCCTGTTTTGGAAGCCGGGGAACTTGAAGGTGTGCTCGATCAGGCCACCATTTCTCTCGGTCGGACGGTAGGAGAAGACGCGCTGCATCTTCCCGCTCTTTGGAAACTGCACCAAGACGTGTGCCCCATCGAGCTTCGGGGTCATGATCGTGGAGGTGTCACCCAAGTCGACCACGTCTACGGTCTGCTCCCGGTACTTGGGCTTGCTATCCGGAAGAAGACCTCCGTCCTTCGTCTCCCGCGTCCTCGTCGCGTTATGGAGGGCCCACAGCGGAGCTTGGGGCCGAGATCCAGGCAACTGAGGAGCAGACAGCCGGCGCATGACCAGCTCTTCGGTCTCTTGACCATGATGACGAAGAATGTGAACCCTGTTCGAATTGGCCGAGATGACCTCTGCCGGCTGAACGTACACCGATTCGACCTGAGCACCCGGCCTTGTGCCTCCATACACGCCGAGAGGGATGGTAAAGGGCTTCGTCTTCTTGGCGTACTTCCCGGAGTGCGTGGGCATCTGAGCCGCGTAGGTGCTCTTCCCGGGCTCGGGTATTGCCTTGAGCGCCCATGAGTGTGCACGACCCTTTTCGTCGACGAGCCTCAGATCGAGATGATCACCCCGCCGAGCGGCCGGATGCTTGGAGAGGCTGGCGGTCCACGCCGTGTTTGGCCCTGACTCTTTGACCCCGGGAATAGGCTCAATACGGCGCTCCTTGCGGATGCCGGGAGCGAACTCGTTGGGACGGGGAAGAAGATTCTCGCCCTCCTTCTTCATCCAATAGGTGCTTCTCGTCTCCTTCTTCAGTGGCTCAAATCCCGCTTTCTCGTATAGCCTAACCGCAGATTCATCGGTGTTTACCCCCCGATTATCCGTTCCGAGCGTCAGGTTTGGCCGACCCTTGAGCGCCTCGTTGAGCAGAGCTCGCCCGATCCCCTGCTTCCGCTGATCGTCATCGACATGGAGGTACGAGACGTGCCCGGAAGACGGACGGTTAGGCGCGACCTCGCCAAAGATCTTCTTCGTGAAGTCATCAGGACCGGGTTTCACAGCTATGCCCCCGATATACTTGCCGCCCTTGACCGCGGCGATGACATCACGTTGCCGCACCTTGGCATCGGGATACTGCTGCCCGAACTTCTGTGCCTCCTCGCCTTGGAGGTGAACGAGGTCTACGGCAGCCGTTTTCTTCATTGGGTTTTTCAGCCAGCGCTCATGCTCATAGTAGAACTTTCCTGCCGCCCCCCTCTGTGACTCACCCTTATGGAGCTTGCCCTGATCATCCTTCCATCCACGATCGACCAAGCGATCAATAATGACGTTCTTCGGTTGTTCGAGCACATGGAAGTCATGACCTTTGATCTCATCAGGTCTTAGACCCAAGAGCTGCGTTCCCTCGATGATATGTGGCTCATCGAGCTCCGACATCAAACGTCGTGCGCCATCCGTCCGTACCCATTTACCTGGGCCCTGGTAGGACTTCGGCAAGCCGTCCAACGAGATGAGTGGCATTCCCGTCTCTTTGGATAGCCTCTTCCCCTCTGTCGTCTTACCGGCCGCTGGCAGTCCGGTGATGAGAACGTGACGTACTGCATCCCTACCTTCCGCAGCTTCCCCCTTCTTCTGCAGAGATCGAATGGCCGTCTGATCTGTCTTCGACATGGTCCTGAACAGTGGATCTGAGATCACATAATCCAAGTTCTTTGCGACGGACACCTCATACCCGCGATCCACGAGCCTGCCCGTCTTGAACTGTGATGCCGTCGGGTCGATGACCTTCCCCGCCGGATCCTGCAGATAGAAATGACCGGTGTCCCCTGCCGACTGGCCGGAGTGCTGACCCTTGAAAAGACGAAGCTCCGGATTCAGCGCAGCCATCGTCGCAGAGCGAAAGAAGCACTGATTCTTGAGGTCGGCTTCCCCCTTCTTGACGAACTCCCCGCCACCCTCGTCTTGCACCATGGCCTTGGCGTACTTCTTCTCAGCGCTGCTGAGAGGATTGAGCACCTCACTCGGCTTCTTGGAGGGCTCTCTCTTGAGCAGCGTCTCGACGCGGTAGGGCCTGGTCCCTGATCGGGACTTCATGAAACCGCTCGTCTGCTTTCCTGCCGCCGGCTTGTCCATCCCCTACATCCTACCCGAGCAGACCCCTCGAGGCCCAGAGATCGGACACGTAGTCCAGAACACGGTCGGCTTTGTCCGCGCGCGTGTCCAGCCGCACCAGAGCGTCACTGACCTGCTGCTTCTCCTCTTCGGATAGAGCTGCCTCTCGGCCGTCCTCGAGACGTGAGCTGCTCTCGGTACTGATCCCAAGGATACGTCTCACAGGACGTCCCTCTGAATCAGGTGGAAGCAGATTCCGTAGGTTCCTACCATTGGGGCCGCTGCCGAAAGCTCGACTGTGGAAGCCCTCTTGCCCAGTAGCCACCCCGGTGTCCGAATCTATCGTGAGATCACGACCCCCGAGGATGTCAGTCATGTTCGCCACCGGTCTCCAGGTGTAGGCGCGGACGAACTCGTTGATGTCCATGCCCTCCTGAGCCTTGATCGCACTGTAAGAGCGGATGAGCAAATCGATGGCGCGCTGAACAGAGATCCCCATCTCTGCGTTCTGGACTGCACGACCATCTTGACGAATCGGATCCAGAGACCCTGGGTCCTCGAGATCCGAGGGTAAAGGGCGAAGCGCCGGATCCTCACCCTCAGTTCCGAGACCGAGTTCAGATGGAATCGGCTCAAGTGGGCGATCCTCATCGGCATCCTGAGCCGCAGCGTCCATTGTATCGACCGCGGTCTCATATCCGGTGCTAATGACTGATGGATCAGTGATCGCCCCAGTCCCGAAGAACTGCTGGTACACCCCGCCGATACGATCATTAGCCCAGATGTCGGCCATCCACGGTGGACGGATGAAATCTTCGAGAGGGACGTCTATCTCGTCCGGCTCCTCTACTTCAGCAGCAACGCTCCTCCTCCTGCTCGAAGCACCCTGGACTATATCGAGAGCTGACTGAAGACGATTACGAGCCGTGCTCGTAGCGCGGTCAAACTGATCCACCTCATAGGCAAAGGAAGTACCGCCGCCAGAATCGTTCATTCGAGAAAGACGCGCCATGGTCAGAACAGATCTGCCGGCCTGGTGCAAATCCTGGAACGCACTCTGCAAATTGTTTCGCTCCCGATCTCCCGATCCCTCCAACGCACGTTTCGTTCGCTCAATACCGCTCGCAAGCACGGACAGCCGTGTCGATAGATCAGCGATCGACCCCGGTTCCGCACCGGCATACTGGTTGAGCGCGTTGAGATGACCTTGGATATCAGACTGAGCCCGGGAGCCCGTTCCGGTAGCCGTGTAGGAAACCGTGCCGACGTGCTCCCTGCGTACCGGAGGGGCACTGGCCCTGATCCTGTTGGCGCCGAGCAGCACGTCGTTGTCCCGATGGACCCGAGAGGCGGTGAACTGGTACGAGGTGCTGGCCGAATTCTGTGAGATCTGGTGGGTCAACCCCATGATCAGACCTACGAACTGTGTAGGCACTGTGTTCTTCAGGATATCCCAAGCATCGAGAGCACCCCACTCGGAGTCGTAGGTGAACTCGTCGTCGGCGTTCTGCACGATCCCTGGGTAGTCCCGCTCGAACGCCTCTTCAAGAAATCGCTGGCCTCGGAGACCGGAGAGGATGAGCTGCTCTTCGTTCATGTATCGGTCGACGACCACTGCCGGGAAACCACAGACCGCCCATGGGTTGAACTTCCCCGTCACTGCCATCGAGCGGGAGGACCAACGATTTTTGTAGAACTGGAAGTGGGCCGCGCGCATGGCGTAGGGGACACGAGCTCCACGAAAGTTCGTCTGAGCCCCACGAGCAGCCATGATGTTCACTTCGTTCATCCGCTCGAACACCGGGATCGGTCCGGTGTAGAGCTCGTGCTCCATCAGCCGCCGGCCGTACGCCGCCCTGCTCAAGGTAGCGTTCTCTGCATTGTCCTGCGCATGGCGCCCCTGCTGGACGCGCGCGCCCAATACCTCGACGTCCGGAGCGAAGTAGACACTGTTGAGCAAGACGTCAGGCCCGAAAATCTCGTCTGACACCGTCAGACGCATCCTCGTGACCTCCCGCATGTACTGGCGAGAGAACTGGAAGCTGGAGTAGAGCTCGGGGAAGAGCACGTTGCAGCATGGAGGGGCGCACATGAAGATGTCCGGCCTGATGATCTGCGAATAGAGCCGGCCATGACGAACGACCGTATCGGTGCGCTCCCGATTTCCACTTGAGCTATGACTTCCCCCCTGCAGTGCCTGGATGGCGGTGCGAAAGCCATCACGTGCCCTCTGTATCCTGGGAGCAGGAGTGGAGCCGGCAGCCCATGAACTGTACGTCACGTCCCCACCCTCCGGATCACCCTCAACCCGGCTAAGATGGGATGCCAACGCTCGTACTTCTTGCCCCGCATGATGGAGAGCATTTGTCGCAGATGCCAAGCTGTACCTAGCACTGTGCTGTTGTACCGCGTCCTTCGTTGCCACGATCTGCGTGGCCAACGAATCGAGCTGACGTGACACCCGACCCGAGCTGATCGGCGTATTGGATCCGACGTACGAGTTGAACGACCTCCAATGGGTGTCGATCCGACCGTTCAACTCCCTCCACTCAGCGGTTGAGCTGAACTGCTGAGTAGACGAGTACGCCACCGTCCTCGTTCGATCTATGGTGTCAGGCCGCTGGTAGTACGCGATCGGGCACGGGAACGTGTTGTGGAAGATGAACTTGCAGAGCAGCCCGAGGATGTCACGGAAGGAGGCGATCTTGCCCAGCCTGCCCCCTGATCCGCGTGTCCACCGATTGAAGGCCTGTCGTGGGAAGAGCCGCTGGCTCGAGTTGTCGTCCTCTGACGCACCGATCATGTCGATCAGGTGGTAACGCAGCTCGGCCATCGTGAAAAAGTCGTTGACCCCACGGAAGCCCCGGTTGTTGTAGACCCCTCCGACCCTCTCGAGCAGGTGGACGATACCGCTCAACAGCCCGGTGAGCTCGGGTCGTGCGCGAGAGCGCTGCATCACGATGTCGACGAGCGTCGAGGTCGAGCTCTGAAAAAACGTATCGAAGAGGTTCGTGCCGGCGCCGACAAAGTTGGCCGTCCCGTTTCCATGCAAGCTCGCAACATCGACCTGGTACTGGTAACAGGTGTCCCACATGACGCTGAGGTCCATGCAGGTCAGGATGATGGCGCGTTGGCCGACACTCTTCACGAACTGGTAGCCCATGATCTCGCCGCAGAAGAAGAGCTTCCACCTCGAGTCAGCAATAGAGGGCTCTTCGTCCGTGTCCTCTTCTTGTCCGGTGAGCTCGGGGGTTGTCGTCGGGCCGGCGCTCTGAGGACCGCGGTCGAGAGTCACGTCTGTCTCATCAGAGGTCACAGCCTCATCGGATCCTTCGAACAGGGCAGAACCAGAGCGACTATCGAAGAACGTGTCCATGTCCGGATCTGTCGTCTCCGGAGTCCTGTTCTCCTCATCGGCGGCTACATCCGATGTCGAGACCTGCGCAGCCTCCTCGACCCCTTCTTGACGATGTTCCGGCCCGTCGTAGAAGTCGGCAAAGAAGACGTGGATCAGTGATCGAGGAAGAAGATCATGCCCCTTGTCCGTCGCTACGATCTGAACCTGACACTGCGCCGGCGAGTCCGGCTGGATCGAGACGGACGCCGAAATGATCGGGACCTCGATACCCTCGATGAAACAGCGCAGACGAAGATGTTGGGCGGATGGCATTAGAGCAGATCTCCCTCGAGCAGTGACATGCCGAAGGGCACATCACGTGCATAGATGGGCGGCCTCGGGGCACTTGCGTCACCGATGGCGACACCCCTGCTGGTCGGCGGGGTGCGAGCTCTGTTGCCTCCGCGCTCTCGGATCTCTGACGAAGCCCGACCGACACGTCCCATTGTATCCCAGTACGCCGGGGTACAAGCGTCGAAACCAGGAACCATACCAGACATGCCGGAATCGAAAGAACGGTCCGCCATCAACCACCTGTCCTGCATGGACAACGGAGCAGCGAGCTCCTTCGCAGTACCACTTGTGTCCCAGCCGATGAACTCATCGACGTTTTGAGCGAACGTCGAGCGCAGCGGCTTTTTCCTGCTGATCCCCGAAGAGCCCATCCTGCCGGAAACCTGACGTACACCATCAACGACTGCAGATGCCGTCTGGAGAGCTGCAGATGCCCGAGCAACGAACCCCGCTACAGACGGATCACCACCGTTGATGATACCACTCCTGATCACGCTGCTCATCAACCCTCCGGACCCGAGATAGGCCAGACGATTCGCGGCAGCGACAGCCCGGGTGGTGTTCTCCCTTTGCAGATTCCGGTTGCTCTCCCACAACTTCAACGCCTCCTCGTAGGAGCTCAACTGCGTGTAGTCGAGATCCGTGGGAGATGGGAATCTGGGATCACCGAGCGCAGAGATGTCGGTAGAGCCGGTCACGAACATCGAGAAGCTGAATTGGATGACCTCCTTCTGCTGCGAGTTGTCATTTGCCTGAGCTCCAGTCATGTACCCCTCGATGATCCTGTCATCGTAGATCAGATACAGTCGTGCGCCGAGCTCGACCAGCTTCGTACCTCGGAAGTACCGCTCGTAGTTGGCCCACCACTCGTTGCGCCAGTTGAAGTCCGCGGTGTTGAGCAACAACCCGCTGACCCTGAGCATCCGAGGGGCTTCTCCGAAGAAGAAGATGAAGCTGTCCCCGAAGGTGTCCACGACCTGTTGCTTCTCGTGACGCTCTTCTGAAATCTGCTGCACGAAGAAGTTCGTGTAGTGCGTCGTGTAGTTCTCGGTGCCTGGAGAGGTGGGGGCCCATGCACCGGCAGCGTCGATGACCTCCATGAAGTCGCCGTTCGGACCCATGACACGAATGACAGCGTACGTGTCCTCCTTCAGCTGGTACCCACGATGCGGACGACGTACAGCTTGGGTCGTCTCACTCTGTCGACCTCGCTCTGCGTACTCTTCCCGAGATCGCTGGAAGGGCTCGGTCCTGGCTTCGATGAATACTGTCATGTGATCCTCAGATCGTGATGGAGGACTTGATCAAAACATCCTTCAGCGCGGTGGGCACTGGAGGTACGGGGAACTTGGCTGCGGCACTCGCCCCTATCTGGAACGGGTAGGCGGCAGCTCGGACCAGGTTGAGGTACGGATCCTCCGGGACGATGGTGTCCCGCACGATCAACGTCACCTGCTGACCACCTACGATGGTGATCACGCGCTTCTCGCGTCTGCCTACACCGATGTCTTCGGCCGCAACCGACTTCGTGTAGACCTGCCCGATTCCGTCTCCGTAGGTTGTCATTCGAACTCCTTAGGGTGTTGGCGGCACCTCGGGTACATCACCAGCAGGTGGCGTCGTAATATCAACGTTCAGATTCAGTTTAGAAATGGCATCGGCGTTTAGCTTGTTCCCGGTCACCAATTGCTTCGTCAGTGTGACCATATCGGACAAATGGGCCACTTGTTTCCGGGCCAGATCAGGAAGATCATCAGCCTCAGACCGATCACCTGACTGGCGAAGGGCTTCTGCACGGCCCCCGCCGAGATTCAGTCCGAGCGAAAGAGCCTCTTTGCGCTCCATAGTGCCGCCGGACTTCTGCGCACTCACTACATCACCGAGCCAGTTCTTCAGAGTTTCATCGGAGACGGTCGTCTTCTCTAAGCCCTTGGTTTTGCGTAGCGTCTCCATGATGTCGTCAGCAGAGAGCGCGCCCTTTTGGAAGGCCTGCATGTCTTTTTGTCTGAGACCGGATGGATCAATACCCAACTCCACCAAAGACTCTCTGAGAAACGCACCGCCTCTACCGCCAGCACGTCGGCCGGACCCTTGATCAAATTTTTGCAGCAGTGTGTCCGTGACCCGGAGCTGTTCAGCCAACGCTGTGCCGCCACCTGTCGTATCAGCAGCGAGGATACCCTGGAGCTCGCCAGCCCCCTTCTTTCCGGCGACACCTGCAACAAAGGCTCGGCGCCGCTCGTTCAACTGATTGGTGTCTCCAGTGCCCGCGCGCTGAAATGCCGCGAGACTATTGAGAGCAGCAAGACCTTCTGCTCCCACAGCCCCTTTGATCCGAACTTGCCTGGTCCCGACAAAGTCCTCGAGACGCGCCCCGATCTTCTTGTCTCGGACGCGGATGAGCGTGTCGTCCATAGAAGCCGTCTGGCGAAGCTCTTGCTCGAAGACCTTCTTGACCTCCGGGTTTGTGGCATTTTCCATGAGGGCGCTCAGAGCTTCTCTGTGTGACTCTGAGAGATCGGCATCCGGGTCCTCAGCCATGTTAGCCAATGCTGTCCGAGCTGCAACATCTCCACCCATAGCCTTCTCGATCTGACCGAGCAGCGGCGGATTGCTGTGGGCACGTTCGATAAGACCGGACATATCCCCGCTCAGTGCACCACGCGCAAGGCCCATCGCCTTTGCAACTCGACGACCAGCCTCACCGCCGATCATGCTTAGACCCTGAGAAGCGAACGCACCTGGAAGCACAGATCCAGCTAAAAATCCGCCCCAACGGCCCACTCCCGTCACAGCCACCTTGCCCACGGACTCAGCCGCTGTCCGCTTACGAGTCACCATCCTGCCGAGCTGACCCCGAGTTGTCTTCTGAGCTGCGGCAAGAGATGCAAGATCAGCGAATCCGGTAGAGCCGCCCCCCTCGAGACCTGGCAGCGCAAACTTCCCCTTTAGCCGATCACCAATGACCGTCTGCATAGCTCCAATACGTTGCTGTTCAGTCATGCCAGAGGTACGTCTTGCAAAATCGGCATCCTGACCTCGAAGGTACTCAACACGTGTTCGTGCGACTGCGTTGACGTCTGTCGTCTCGCCCCAGAGTTGCCCCCACAGACCCGGAGCCTCGACCCGGCCAGCCTCTTGATTCATGGTGACGATCTGAGATAACCGATCGCCCATCTCCTTAGCTCCGCCGCTGTCTAACCCAAGATCAGAAAGAGAAATATCACGCTCACGAGACACTCGATCAAGGCGGTCATCAATTGCCGCGGCGCTCATACCCTCCGTGCTTATCCCCATGGACTTCAACCGTGTAGCCGAGTCTTGACCGCGAATACCGAAACGTCGTCCGAGGTTCGCCATGGTCCCTTCGGGATTTTGGGCTCGGACCGTTCTCATCTCCGACACGCTGAGTCCAGAGAAGCGTGCTCCCCTACGCCCAGACGCAATGTCCCGGGCTGTGGCCTGACCGGCCTCAGTCACTCGAACCTGTATACGGCCCTCGAGATCGTTGCGCATCTGCTCGATCTCAGATGCGATCGCAGTCGTCAGATCATCACCGGCCTGACGAAGGGGATTCTCCACCTCTTTCTCGAACGTGTTCTGGAGACGACGAGTGAAACCGCCAACTCCAGACCCCTCTCGTGCCTGGGTACGCTGTTCGTTGTCCGCTTGCTGATTGAAGCGCATACGGCGCTGCGCCATGGTCCTCGGGAGAGCTCGGTACTCGGCGATGTCCGCCTCTATCTCGGCCTGGCTTCGGCCGAAACGCTTGCGAAGTGATCGCTGCATGGCTGGATCTTCCAGATTCCATCCACGCTTCCCATAGTGCCCCTCCATCATGCCGAGCATGACGTTCATGCCCTGGCCAGTACTCATCAGCTCGCCAGAGATGCGCTCCTGTTGGGCGAAGAACTCACTGTTGTGCCCACCTGTAGCTCGGATGTTGGCGCGTCCACGACCGAGAGCTCCTCGGAACGACATACCACCGGCGAGCGACTGCTGAAGTGCATCCTGGTTGATCCCCCCTGTCTCCGGATCCCAGAGGCCCGCCAACAGAGCTCTTCCGGCTCCTCTGCTGAAGAAGCGGTTGCCCGCCTGCATCCGTCGACCGGCAAGAATCTGAGCGCCCTCGGCCCCCTGAGCCCCACCCGTGGCTTCGGCCACCATCTCGTCAGAAAGAACACCGGTCTGCATAGCGATGCCGGCGTTCGTCGCCATCTCCTGCATCGCCTGAGCTCCGGAGCGGCCACGCATCCCCATCATGCGTCCGGTCTGCGATCCCTGCATTCCGATCTGCTGCATCTGACCAACGGACATCCCACTGGCGCCAGCAGATAATCGAGTACGGGTGAGGGAATCGGAGATGTCCTTGCCACTGAAAAACCCCATGCTCCTCTGGGCCTCCATGAAGGTCGTCGCTTCCTCGAGTGAGGTGTGCATGGTCTTGGCGATCTCTTTGAGGGATTCAACCGTCTTCTTGAACTTCTCCCGGAACTCGCCAGCGGTCTGAACCCCGCGGTACAACCCCATCTGCCCCGTGCGATCAAGAGTGCGGGTGAGCTCGTCGAATCCGGTGTACATGTCGTTGCCGGACATCTCCCGGACCATGGTCGACATGCTCCCCATCTCTTTGGCGTTGAATCCTGATCCTCCCCGCCCCTGTCCTATGCCCATCCCGCCAAAGCGGTTGCGCATGACTTGTCCGACAGCTTGTCGTTCTTGAAAGCCCGCCCCTACCTGATCTGCTGACCACGCGGCCCCACCCAGACCAGCCACAATCGGGAGAGCTGCCATGCTACCCAGTGCTGCAATAGGAGCTCCGATCATAGGAAGCGCTGTCAACCCCGCGATGCCTCCGCCGATACCCATCGCCCCAAGAGCTCCGGCGCCCATCATACTGACTCCGGCGGCCATGGTCCCCATGTTGGCCAGACCATGAATCCCGCCCATCATCGACTGCATGGCGCTGATACCGCCGCCGGCGAGCTGCTCTCCGAAGACTTGAGGAGCGTACTGAGCGTGTCCGCTCATCGCTGCGTCCGCCATCCCCAGCATCCCTCCTTGCATCGGCATGCTGTACCCGGGTTGCGGCGCCATCATCGGCTGCGGCGGCTGTGGAGCTCCACCTGTCACGTACCCGCCGCCTGATCGCGGGGGTGTGATCTGCTGCGCATAAGCCGCGGCGTTACCAAAGAACGCCTGCTGTTGCATGGCCAACGCGGTTATCTGATGAGAGCTCATTGGCATGGGGCAGAACCTCTACGAGCAGGATAGCACAAGCGAAAAAGCGCGTCTCTATGTGGGATAAGAACAATAGAAAGGAGTGTGATTATGTTTGCACTCATCTTGCTCGTGATCGGAACACCGACCCTGCTCGCGGCTGGAGCCCTTGTAGGACTCGACACCGCAATCGACAACGGAACAAAAGCCGTAGAAAACTACGGCAAGAACATCGAGGCCAAAACCCGCAGTCGGGTCGAGGCTGAGGCTGTGGTGCAGATAGAGGCGGCGCAGGATGCGGCTGCTGCCGCGACCGACGCCACATGGTCGGCAGCGTGGGCTGAGCGAGAGGCTCAGACCCAGAATCAGATCAAGACCCTGGTCCAGCTCCTCACTGGAGCTTGATCTGAGAAGGGAGAAGGAGATGTTCGACGCCGAGGTTGACCAGCTGCCCAATGGCAGTTGGGTCGTGCGTGTCGTTGGACCGGAGGATATCCGGTCCAACGTGCGAATAATCGGGGAAGGATGGGAAGCCATCCTGATCCGGCGATCGAACGGGTACTGGGAAGGGGCTCTGCCCCTCCAGGCCGTTCAATTCATCTCTGCCCCGGAATACGGGGACGGAGACGACCAAGGCCACTCTATCGGTTCGACACGTGTCGAACCAATGGACCCGGGAGAGATCGGGTGCATGGTATGGCTGGCCGTGGTCCGAGGGGGGGCGTTGTCTACAAAATTTGGGTATAAGGGACCCGGTAAGCTGAAGTGTCGATGCAACGCGTAAAGCGGGCTTCCAGGCTAGCCGACCCGGGTCACCTTTTTAGCTGGTCATGTCAGGGGGTGGAAGATCAAGCGAGCCGCAGTCGTGGAGCTCGTAGTCATGATCTCTCGAATGACCGTCGATCAGCTCACACCTCACACCGTGATCGCAGACGTGCTCACAGCGCTCCATCCCCAGCGCCAGATTCATCAGGAAGGTCTTGATCGCCGCATACTCGAACGGGATCAGAGGGCGTGTGTTGAACCTCTCCGCCATCCCCAAAGAGTACGCCTCGAGGATCGTATCGAGCATCTTCGACAGATGCTGTCTGCTCGTCGCCGGCTCCGGCAGCTCCAGGATCAATTCCGGTATACAGATCTTGCGGGTCATAGATCGGATACCCCCGGAGCTTCCTCATCAGCTCCGACTTCTCCAGCCTCAGCTGGATCGCGAGTTTCAGGAGATGCCACGTCAGCTTCGCCTTCCACAGAAGTATCCGAAGACGCCACTTGGTCGTGATCCTTGTCATAGGACTCCCCTGCGCATTCGAGGCAGCCGTAGTCTGGGGACGAGACCGGACGGCCGAGGTCGCCGTCGCCGTCGTTGTCGTCGCAGTCATCACAGCAGACATACCCGTGATTTACCGTGTCAGAGCCGTCGACCATATCGTCTGGCACGCCCTCACCACCAGATTCGCCGTCACAGTTGTCACCGGTATAATCCCCGCCGAAGATCCGCTCTTCGACCCCGAGGAACTCGTCCACGATCCCAGCTTTCTCGGTCTTCTTGACCCCGAGCTCGTTCTTCGCGGCCTTCTCCTCGAGCAGCCGCTTGGCCGTATCCTCGACCATCTTCTGCTCGGCGGCGGCCTTCTCCAGGGCCTGCTGTTCGGCGGTGATCCGATTTCTCTCTGCGATCTCCGCGCTCACCATCTCTTCGAAGAGCTCATCGGTCAGACCATGTTTCGCGTTCAGGAACTTCATCAACACCGCGATCCGCACACTGTTGGTGTAGACCATGCTGGCGATCTCGCGTTCGTTCTTGAACAGGATGCCGAGCACCTCGTTGACCTTGTTCTGGAACTTGGCGAACTCTGAACCTACGAGCTCCTGGAACCCTTCGAAGGTTGTCTTGACCCGCTGCTCGAGATCAACATGCTTCTTGTGCGCCTTGGAATCATGATCTTTTACGCTTCTTTGCTTGACTCTTTTCATCCGCATCTCCAATCTCCGTCGAAATGATCTTACCGATCTCTTCCAACCTGGGAGCGAGTATCAGATCATCTATCTGAGTCGCTAGCCTGTCAACCACATCTTGACCGAAGCGCTCCTTGAATCGGTTATCGCCGGCCAACAACCAGTTGAGGATCTCCTCGGCCGCGTCAACTTCACCAGTCAGCTGTGCGTGCCGATCCATAAGCTCTTTGATCGTCTTTGCCATCACGCCACCAAAAACTTCAAGAACCGATTCTCGAGATCAGCTCCGTGCTGTAGATCAGTATAGATCCTTTCGAGAGGATACAGCACCCGGACCCGCTTTCGTCGCGCCAGGTTTGTTTGATCACCGCCACGATAGTGTTCGATCTCCTTTGCCGTCTGAATACGGATGTCGATAGGGTGCCCCTTCAGATAGATGTCGGCGTCGTGGTTCAACCGGATGAAGTAGCGTGCCACCACTCGTGCCCAAGCTCGAGGGGCAAGCCGAAACAGCCGCATCTCCATGAGCTGATCTTGTGGCCACTTCTCCCGGCAAACTGGGCAGACGCCGATACCCAGCATGGCTGAGATCAACTTCGGTGGGAGAAAACCGCTGCACATGTCATTCGGACACGGGTACATCGGCTCGTCACCCCCACCGTTGAACGCCGATCCGCTTCTGAACACGACAAGTGATCCTGGGAAGTGCTTGTATGTCGACCTCTCTTTGCCGAAGGTGAGCTCGAGCTTATAGGTCGCTGTGACCCTATCCTTCGAGAACAGCTTGGCCAACGCCTGCCGCTTCCTCTCGATCGAGTTGAGCTCTTCAGCCGAGAGCTCGCTTGCCAGGTGGCCGGCCTTCTGCTCCAGGGCGGCACTCTCTTCGGGGCCGTAGAAGCTCATCTCTTCCCCCCTACCGGGTGCGCGCCCTTCTGCTTCTTCCCCTTCTCCATGAAACCACCTTCAGGCATATTTCGGCCTGCCCCACCGATCAAGGGCATCGAGACCACCTGACCGTCTACGACCGTACCTCCTATCTTCGGTGTGAAGATCTCTTCCTCCTTCCGTGGACCGAGCGCGACCCGTTGCGGAGCCACTGGTACCTGTTGCTGGCTCGCAAAGTCCAGCACACGACAGATGGTGAGCACGGCGCTGCCCACATCCTCTGAAGAGACGATGAAGTTCCAGAAGTAACACAGAGAGTTTGTCTCCTTACGTAGCATCAGTTGACGACAGAGATGAAGATCCCATGCCACGCCTTTGACCATCCGTGATCTGATCTCTTCTTTCAAGAGAAGGGCTGCGACGTGATTCCACGAGTGTCCGTCGAAAATGCGGAGACGCAGCTTCACCCTGTTCGAATCACTCGAACTCTGAAGTACCTCTACGTACGGCCCCGAAGAGTTCATCAGGCCGATCAGCGACTCGATCAAGAGCTGCTCAGAGCCGTTCTCCTGCGCTGCGTCTTCTTGGATCACGTCGTCCATCTCAGTTCACCTGATCCGAGACGGCAGAATCTCCTCCGTCCTCCCGTACCTCCTGCACATCGATACGCGACCCGGCCTGACGCGCCTTGGCCTTCTTGTCGATCTCGGCCCAGCTCCGTTGGATGTCGCGCCAACGACCTGAGTACTCGAATCGGAAGCCATCCGAAGCAGCGGCGATCTCGACGCCCTCTTCGGTGATCACCACGGCGGCGAACTTCTTCTGAGCGTGCAGATCGAGAATACGAGAGTTGTACGCCTCACTCACTTTGTCCAACATCGTCTACCTCCTCAAACTGAGCCATGATCCCCAACTCCGCCTTCAGGACACGTTGACGCACGCTCTTGGCACAGAGCATCACCACACAGTCCTCCGGGATGAGCTGGGTCTGGATCAATGGCATGTTCCAAAACGTGGCTGGAACCCCCTCACGGGGGTGTACCCCCACCCACTTCATCAGATTTTGTATGCTGCCGGTAGCCCAAGCTACGCCTGCCAACCTTCGATGACCTGCCTCGAGCATGATATGCGTCAGCGAAGACACGGCAGCCGGATTCAGCTTCACGTTTGCCGACTCGTACTCAACGATGTCAACCTGCGTCAGCAGCTCCCACACGCTCTCAGGATCCGTCTCCGGGATGACACCATCGGGTGGACCAGATCTCGGGATCGAGAGCTGCGCTACGACGCGACCTGGGTCGGAGAGCAGATGAAGCTCGCGCACGACAACATACTTCTGGCTCAAAATGGCTCGGACCAACTCTGCTATCGTGTCTGCTGTTTGGGCACCCTCGAGCGAGTAGACCCTCTCAACATCATCGAATTTCATAGCTGATCCACGTCTCCTATTGGCTTTGCCGGAGATTCCTCCCGCAGCTCACGAAAGTACTCCGTGATCAAGTGTGTCACCGTGACACCATGTTGACTGGCATACCGCAGCTCACGAAAGTACTCCGTGATCAAGTGTGTCACCGTGACACCATGTTGACTGGCATACCATCGGACCCAGACCAGCAAGGAGGTATCGATCCGAAAGCTGAATCTGTCAGTCTTCTTGGATTGCGATTGCGATGACATCTGATTCCCTGATCAGAAACTGGCGATCCGTAAGCTGGCCGCTCAAGCGCATCGCCTCTCCCGTGTGCGTGTTCTTCAGGAACCGGATGTAAAGAACCCGATCACCGGGTCTCACCTGCACCGGAATCCTGAGCGTCTGCTTCTTGTTCCAACGCCCTGGCCCAACATCCAGGACCGTGCCCCACTGGTGGATGTCATCGTAGACATCTGTTGGAATGATGATGCCACTCTCCAGTGTACGCTCCTGATCTTCGGTGGGATCGAATTCGATCAAGATGCGATCACCTAGAAGACGTAATGACATCGGGTCACCCTACATCGACTTCTGCCGGAAGTTGTGCCGCGGCCTTCTCCTTCGACATGATCGGTTCGGCGGACACGGCCTCTGAGCCATGAAGCTCCTTGGCCAACAGCTTCTGGAGCTTGGCGTTGACGGGCCCCGACTTGTTCCACAGGTCCGTAGGGAGCTTGCGGATGTCGCCGGGTGTGATCTCCACACCCAGCTCTGTCTGGACAATCCCGTCCTTGTCCGTCCTCTGCCACATCAGCAGCGGGAGCGGCCTCACACCGATCAGAATGTTCTTCGGCCCGCGGCGCTTCTGTTGATGTTCAAATCCCTGAACTGGCATCTTCGGTCTCCTTCGTTACTCGGTAAACGACGGCTCCGTTTCCAGACGCCGCCAGGTACAATCTGATTCCACCCTTCAAGAGGAGTGATCGTATGACGGGGCGAGGCCTGTCACTGCCCTCGACGTCAGCCTCAATCACCTTGTATGTCTCGAGCCACTGCCGAACGTCCTCACAGCTGAAGATCGTCTCCCCCGGGGCTCCGAGCCCGTTGACGTATCGAAGCAGATCATCGGCCGTCATGCACATGTCACCGGGGCGTCCCGCAACCTCGACTACAACAGGGGTCATGATCGTACCGTTGTCGCACTTCGGGCATGGTGCGTCCTGGTTGAGCAGACGCTGAACTGCCCCTAAATCACCATCAGGATTACTGACCCCGAAGTAGGTGTGACAGCCTGCGCACTCGTATCCGAAGTTCATCAATACTGCCTCACTCCGTCGTCGTCGTCGGACATTTCACCTGGGTCAGGTTCCTGATCGCCAAACAGAAGATCAGATTCGTTCGGGCCCTCCTCGCCATCTTCGATGAACCCCACGCTGCGCAAAACCTCTTCGGGTGTGAGACTGCGCTGAGACACGTGCTCGAGCCCGCGCAGCTCTGCGAACGCGTTTTCTTCTCGATCAGCCATCAGCTGTCGACGTAACGCACCATGATCAGGTTGTCTGGAAAGTGAAGTGACCGCAACAGGCTCCTCCGTAGGAGACTGTTGGGCACGATTGGACATCTCCAGGTTAGCGATCTCGACAAGCTGAGTGTAGGTCGCTACATCGAGCTCGACCTCGACACCCATGTCGGCGTTGTCCGGGCCAACTACCATCGTGTACCGAGGTATGCCCGCGATCAGATCAGCATGGGCGCCTACGCTCTTGATCACCAACATCAGCGCACCTGCGGAGGTAGCAGCGTACTGCCTGTGACCGGGGGAGCGAGATGTTCCTCGATGCTGTTGAGCTTCACCATGATATCACCAGCCGGCGGCAACGCGCTCACGATCGAGTAGAGAGCAGTCATCACCAGACAGTACCCGCTGCCCTCTTCCTCGTCACTCGGCGCGTAGGCCACGCAACACTCACTGCAAGGTGTTTGAGCCCCCGCCGCCCAGCACATGTTCTTCATCATCCTGAATCAACACTCCTTCCAACACAGCCTGAAACGACGCACGGCTGATCTTGATCAGCAGCTTGGTGAAAGCGGCTATGTTCTCCAAGCTCGGGTCGGCGGACACGATGCCGAGCTCTACCAGCTTCCCTCCTATTTGAGGCGTGATCGCCTGTGTGAAGAACTGCATCAGCTCGACGAAGACCTTCGGGTTCACGATCTTTGCGTCATCGCGATACCTTACGAGATCAGAACTCTCACAACGATGACCACACAGAACACAGACCACGTTGCTCACTGACATGACCCGCAGATCGTTTTCAACCGGAAATGCGCAGTTTGGACAAACAAGCATCAGACCTTCTCCTCTGTCGTGATCGGCCCCCTGGGGCATGGAGCTGAGATGCTGAGGGTCATGTACTGCACCCCCAACAAGTTGACCCAACAACAATCACTACCAGACTCGTAGCTCCTCATGATGGGGCGGTTCTGGTTGAAGGTAAAAGAGGCACCTGGCTTCATCAGCTCCTGCTTGCAGATCGCCAACACATGGTCGATGTGCGCCTCAGCGACCTCGGGGGCCATGCCCGCAGCCTCCCACCAAGGTGTCGTCATGTTCTGATCATCGAACGTATCAAGAACTCTGGACACCTTGGACAGATCGACTAGCGCCCGCACGAGATGGTCTTTTACTTCTTCGATATTCATGGACTTTGCACCTCTTTCTTGATCAAAAGACCAGGAGGGGCTTCGAGATCAGAACACGCTGTCGCCACTTCGTGACCTGCGCGTAGCGCATGATCAGCTTTCTTTCCTGTGTCTCGTGCGACAGAACTCGATGATTCCGGTCTCTTCATCATTGACGATCATGGTGATCGGACCGTAGCCGTGCTCGTCGACTCCGAAGAGTCCATTGATGAGCCCCATCGCGCTGACGCTGTGCGACACACGAGCGCCCTTCTTGCTCTCTGTCTGCACCGTGTCATCGACAGCGAGGGCAGAGTTGCAACGATAACGAGTGAGCAACATCTCTGATAGCACCATGCAGTCTTCGTTGAGCGCACGGTTGAGAACCTTGATCGCCCGTTCCACTGCCTCTTCGTTGATTTCGTTGATTTCGTTGATTTCCATGATCACCATCTCTTCTTCCGAGCCCACTTCGACTTCTGGATAGGACGTGCCTCGAGACGCTTCCGTACAACCTCTTCCGCTTTGCGCGGCATCACAGACTGTACAGCCAGACTGGAATTCATAGCGATCTCTCGCTTCAACGCCTCGATCAGCTCTGTCTTCTCTTGCGTCACCTCCCTCTCGAGGAACGGCATCAGCGACGCACGATAGGTCTTGAAGGCCTCTGCAACAGACTCTGCCGAGCTTGGATCCTTCGACTGTGAAACCTGGATCGCCCTCAACATCGCGAAGTTTTTGTACAGCTCTGTCGCCTCGCGCCGCATCTGGATCATGAGACACAACGCTTCCAATACCGACCCCGGCTCCGGCGGTTCGCTGAGCAGATCGTAGAGCATGTTCGCTCTTGCCCAGCCGAGCGGGGTCGTCAGCCATTTCCCAACTCCTCCTCGATCATGGTCTTCTTCACCCGGTTGTCGAACCAGAAGTAGTTGACCCTCAGATCAGCAAGCAATTGAATCGGGAAGTCCAAGATGTGATCGAGCTTCTCTTTGAAGCGCTCCTTGTTCAGCACTCGCCCATCCATGTGATTGGGCAGCACCTCTGATCCGACAGCACGTACCCCGGCGGCCAAGTTCATGTAGGCCAACATCTCCTGAAGGTAGAGATCACTCACAGCCTTGTCGTGGCTGACGTGCCCCACCTCGTCCAGGATCGCTTGTGACTCGTGACCGTTGACTGTACGGAAGGTGACCTCCAGACCACAGCTCACCTTCACCTTCTGCCTGAGCTCACGATACAAGACGATGTCCTGCACGTTCATCGGCTCGAGATCCGCCTCGATCTTCCGACGACGCTTCGGGTTGTTGAACATGTCGAGATACATCTGCATCTCATCGCTCTCACTCTTCAACAACGCATCATCACCATCCCCCTCTTCCTCCTCTTGATCCTGATCCTTCCTCTTCTCCAGCTCCGCCTTCTGCTTCATAGCAGCGGCCAGGGTCTCCAGATCATCACGCACGTCCTCGGGACCGCGCTTATGCTCGAGGGATTGAGGGCCAGCCATGAACTGACTCGACGACATCGCCTGACCGGACGTCGGCATACCGATCACCTGCGGCCCCAGATCGCTAACATTGCCCGGAAGAATGACTCCGGCCTGTTGCGGCGACGGCCTCAATTGATGAGCCTTCGGAGCAGGCATAGGGGACGCCGAGGCCCCTCTACTCTTCGCCGCTTCCGTCGCGGTCTTTATGCTTGGGGAAGGTCTGTCTCCCATAACTGTCCTCCGAGACCCCCTTTACTAGAAAGTTTACGAGGATCTTTTGTTTTAGATTACCGACGAAAACGAAAGCGGGTACGGCCATTGGCTGTAAGCCGTGTGATAACAAGTACTTATGAAGTCGCTCGACGTGTTGTTTGAGCCCGTGATTCTCCCAAATCTCTTCGAGCTCTTCTTCCGTGATCAACTGATCTCTCATCCTACTATGGTGATCATGGTCCGCAGACCATAGCTGTGTCAAGGAAAAAGTGTACACACGTTGTGTGCACATTGTGCACACGTTGTACACACATGTACACACGTTGTGCACACACTTTCGCCAATATGGCGCAAAGAGGACGTCGAATGTGAGATAAGAGTATTGATCTCGTGGGGGGATTTTCCCTGCGAATGAAAGGAGCACGGAGATGAGCAGACTGTTTCCGATGACATGGAGCCAGTGGAAGGAGCATGGGTGCCCGAGCTGTGGGCATATGGGACTGCTGACAAAAAAGATGCAGGGCAATAGGCTGCTCTGCGAATGCACAGAGTGCCAGTCTAGAATCATGATCCTGGACTGGGGACAGAGGAAGGTGTGGGAAGTCGCGCCCACGATCATCGACCGACATGCGGAGACCGGACCAAAACCATTGGTCACCGGTGATGATCTGATACAGGCTGGATTCAAGCCCGGGCCATGGATGCGATTCGGGCTGGAGGCGGCTATGGAACTGCAGCAAACCGGAGAAGAGAATCACGGAGTTCTCATGGGGGCCGCGGTCGCGGCCATCTTTGCGAACACGTGATCCGTATAGGTGGAGAGCAGTTCCCCGAGGAGCTGCATCCCGATCCGAAGCACAGGACTTGGGCTGGACTGGCACTATGAGGTCTGAGATCAATAAGCCTCTCAGCTGGCATTAGCAAATCCTGATCAGAGCTTATGCTCGTCAGGTGCATTGTCAATAAAAAGGAGATAGGTGAATGAAGGATGTGATTCTGGTGCGCGAAGCACCAGACGAGAACGGCGACGTCGTTTTCAACGTCGCACAATTCGGACCAGGTGGGGGTACCCTAACCCCCACGTTGGGGACCTACGAGATTCAGCTCCTGATCAACAGCTTGATCGGGCACATTGTGTTCGGCTACGAAAGTGCGAACTGCATTAGCCAGCTCGAACAAACCGCCATAGATATGGCAGAAGGACGGGCTGACGACGATGACGTGACAATACTCCTCAGAGTACTCCACGCCATCTCCCCCACCGTGTAAACCTGATAGTCCGAGGATCAAGCGCTGACATTCGTCAGGCTCCTTGGGCTCTCTTCTTAGCTGATCATCGGCAAAAACCAATAAAAACAGACATAAGAGTATTAGTGAATTGGGAGTGCTAACTCTCAAGATCATGTGCTGTACCCGCTCTCGGACTCGTCTCTACCGCCAGATACTAGCTGAGAAGTTTAGTGATCTCATAGGTGGTGTGAGATCTCGTGGCAAACAAGCATGTCCTGGCGTGCCCCGCCTCGACGAGCTGCCATATCGAGTACAGGCATGTCTACCACGGGCAGTGGTCGACGTGCTGCGAGACGGAGGACGCTCCTTCCGGGAGCGGGTACAGCACATGATCTTTCGCTCGGCCGGCTGGGAGGCTTATTGATCCCAGATAGGTAAGGAAGAAGGAGATAAGATGGGACGCATGACCATGTTTCTGGCAGCTGTACTGATGTCTGGCTGTTATGACGAAATCGAAGGAACAGAAGTAGCGCAAACGGAGCGGGTAGTGCCCGCAGCGATCATTGCGGTCAGTCCAGCTCCAGCGAGCCACCCTGCTGTAAGCAGGGAGTTCGTCGGGTCCGGGCTGCACAGAACAACTACCTTCGCGCTGTATCCCGGCACGGTCACGGTGTCGGTGCAGCACAACTGGACGCCTGGAGCGTCTGAGTTCTTTTCCGCAGAGCTCAGCTCTGCGGATGAACAACCATTCTACAACGGGGCGCTGGTCAACGAAGTGAGTCTGCACAGCGCGCCCAGGACGACACCGGTGGACGTGCACCGATCAATAACGCTGAGGACCGGAGGGACATTTGTGATCAATGTGAATGCCGACCCCGGCCGGACCTGGTCCGTCCAGGTCGAACAAGCGGCGCAATAAGGCGAAGCCGGCTGGGAGGCTCAGTAATCCCAGAAGTCAGGGAGATTCCCGAGGGTATGGATACCTCGGGGCGGAGCTAGGCCCGTGATCACGGGAGAGACAGCTCCAGACGTTGGCACCTGACTATCCAGCGGACGCCGAGTAGACCGCGACTCCTCGGGGAGTAGGTAGATGGTGAGACTCCATCTACCCTCGGAGGGCCTGAAACACCTTGCTCGGCTGATCAACCGAGTAAGCAAAAGTAAGGACCGCGCGCCGTGCATGTAGGGTGGGTGCGGCGCGCAATCTTTTTCGCAGCTGGAGGACAAAATGAAGACCCGCTGTCGCTGTGAAGAGTGTGGACGCGAACTCGAGATCGAAGATCTCGAGGGTCACTGCGTCGAGCTCATGCTCGACGGAACGCTCTGCGACCAATGTCGCGGAGAAAAAACCGCAGCGGGCAAAAACCGTTGTGATGAGTGCGGACAGACTCTCGGCGCCGACGAAGGCGTCGAGTGCTTGGAGTGCCGGGCCGGCGTCGTGCGATGTCGCGTGTGCCACATGGCGCACGAGGCGAACGTGCAGAGCTACCTGGAGGGCCAGGTAGCTCTGCAAACCAACGCCCTGGAATCAGCCCAGGGCATGCTGGACCAGTTGGTGGCACTCGCCACCAGCTTTGTCCCTGCAGTCATCTCCACCCGGGCGACAGAACAGTACCGGGCGGAGACGAAGCGGATCGAGGCAGAAACGGCCAACTCGATCGCCAGGGTCGAGATCCGAGAGCGCCTCTCGGCGCTCAAGGCTAAGACAGCGCCCGCTTCGGGGATGAGGATTGAAGAGCTTCTGGAGCTGCTCACGAAGTCGGCCTGCAGGGGGACCGAGCCCGACCCTGACGACGACCCCCGCCGATAGATAGATAGAGCCCGCCCTGATCCCGATGCCGGCCGAGAGGCCGGTGTCGGGACACTACTGGGTGTACATCCTCTTAGCTAATCATGTTAGTGATCATGTTAGTGATCTTGCTCATATGCACGAAGATCAGGGCTCTCTGGTTGTGCGTGTGACATTACCCGTCGAAAGGCAGTATAGTACATTACGCACTTATATATATAACTAATTCTATATACTATGTATTATAATATATTATGTATAAATGCGTAATGTACTATACCGCTTTCCGATGAGTGATGCAGAGCGCGCCCGAAGAGAGCTCTGATCTTGCAGTACACGGATCAGATCACTAACATGATCAACTAAGAAAAACCAGACTCAGGCATCCGATACTCGGGCAGGACCAGTAGCGGATGCCCTACTCAGAGAGAGGGATGCGGTCTCACAGCACGGAGGTCGGACTGGTACCGTGACCAGCTAAGAAAAATCCGGTGCAGGCAGCACACACTTGGGTTGGACCAGCGAATTCAGGCGTTGTAATCAACACCCGAGCCGTCGTCAGATCTTCGCATGACCCGGAGCCCGGGGTTGTGACAGAGCACACACCGCCCGTATTTCGATCCCGTCGTAGGCGGGACGATAACGTCACCCAGGTTCAAGTTCGCGACCATGGTAGCCTTGTGATCCTTCCCACATTTTGTGCAACGGAGAAGGTACTCTACCAGCATTGATGTCGGAATACGTGTCGTCATACCGATCAAGCTCCCAGCGAAAGTGTAATAGAACATTACCCACTTAGCTAAATGCGTAATGTTCTATTACACTTTACGATACCAGCCGTATCCTCGCTCCAGACTACATTTACCGCACGATATGGGGTGGTGCGCCCCCTACACATTGAATCGGAAAGTGTAATAGAACATTACCCACTTAGCTAAATGCGTAACGTTCTATTACACTTTCCGATGGCCTCTGCATCGTAATCCGTTTGTTCACGTCTGAGATCACTAAATATCCCAGCTAATATGTGACCCCGGCTGGCTATCTGAGATCACTAAACATCCCAGCTGGTATACGATCAGATGTCAACCGTCAGACGTCAAGTCTGGGATCGCTAAACCTCCCAGCAGGTCTTCAATCAGCGATGCTCCTCAGTCCTCTCGGGTGAGCTCTTCCATCGCCTCCCAGTCGATAGACTCGATGCTGCCGAACGGGGTTGAGCTGATCAGAGCCGGCGGCCAGAACCCTCTTGCGTCAGGCATAGCGGCCCCACGCCATCCAAGAACGTGCTCTCTCCTCTGGAACCCCTCGTAGACCTCGAGACACTCGGCGTCGAAGTCCAGGACATAAATGAATGAGAACGCCGTTCCGTCGTTCACCATGGAGTCCATGTCACCCATGATATGCCCGGACTCGAGGGTCCGGATCAACTTGCCCTGGCACCGATGGAGCAAACAGTACCAATCATCCAGCGACTTCTCAGACACTCCGAGGTTGCTATACTTCTCCAGGAAGTGCTTCGCCTCTTCGGACGGCGGATCACCATCCTCGGATACCTGTCTGAGCTCGCGCACCCGCTCCCTCAGCACATCCATCGGCCAGCGCTTCAACAGCACCGGCCACTCCTTCGAGATGCTCTTACCCAGGCCCGTCGGATAGCTGTCATAGTGGTTGTACTGGATGACACTATGACCGTCGATCGTGAAGATTATCGCTCCTCTTGTTCCCATCTCACTCCTCCTAATCAGCTTTCTCGGTCAACACGGCTCCTCTGACCTCTCTGACTTCTCGTCGAAGGCAGTCCTCGCCTCCTCGGCCTTCGCTCGCCACTGGTCGCGCTCTGCCTCCAACTCAGCAGTCCGTCGCTGGTGGACTCGCCGCATCACCGCGATCGAGCCGGAACTCGACACCTCGCGCTGCCACGCTGCCTCGAGCGCGGCGACCATCTCATCACGCTCTCGCTCAACCTCCGATGTGTACTCCAGTGAACCCCGCCTCATCAGTTCCTCGGCGAGTTCCAAGATGAACTCGGCGTTGTTTCGGATTCGCCGCCCGTTGGCATTCAACGCCGCGGCCAGCTCCCGGATCGTCATCTCCCTTGTCGGTTTCACTATCTCGGTCACTCCTCACCTCCCAGCAGGCCGTGCAGCATCCGCGACGCCGAGGGCTCGACCTCCGATTCAGCGACCATAGCGCGAACCCTACCCCGGCCCTGGCATTCGGGGCAGGGGATGTCTTCCTGGAATCCGATGTATTCGTTTCGCAGGGTTCTTCCGCTTCCCTCGCACCCATCACACTCCACCCACTCGTCGGCCCCCTCCAGCTCGGCAACGCGATCTCTGAGTCCGCAAATCACGATCGCCTGCAGGCCGATCTCATCCTCCCGGTCCGAGACCGTGGCCTCTAGTCGGGCAACGCGAGCCCGGAGCCGGACAATCCCCTCTACCACTTCCGCCGCAAACTGCCGAGCCTCAAGCGGTGCAGGGTGAGGAGTGGCCGCGACCTCCCTCGCCCGTTCAACGATGTCCACCCCACTCTTATCGAGCGAACCATGCACATTGTTCTCCTGATCCATCTCACTCCTCATCATCGTCGTCGTAGGGTGTACGCGTCGCCCCGAGACAACAGCTCCAGTAGTAGTTGTTCATGTTCTCTGCGTGCTCGAGCTCCTCTTGGCAGAGATCAAGATCGTTGCTTGCGTTGAGGCAACAGGTGTACCAGGTGTCCGCGACTCTGCAGCTCGGCTCCTCATGATCGCAGTCGCACTCTTCTGGTTCGCGCTCTGCGGATTCGCACATCCCAAACACAAAAACAAGGACGGCCGCCAACAGGAACAGTATAGTTGGAGCATACGTTCAATCCAGCATTCATTTCTCCCAATCGTCGTAGACCACTCCGAGTGCAACCGGGGCACGAGCCTCGCCCCGGCCTCGGCATCCAGGGCACCATTCCCTGTCACCGACCGTCTGCTCACCGGACGCCCAGTCGATGCCATCCGGGCATGGTACCCAGCCAGATCCTCGGCACTCCTCACACTCCACCCACTCGCCGGCAGGGACATAGGCAGGGACGGAGCATCGAGGGCAGGGACCCGCATCTAGGGCGTCTCCTTGGCAACCATCTTTACCAGGTAGCGCCTGGAGCTTGCAGTATTCTTCTTCTCGGTTCCACGCCCTGCACAGTTCACAACCCAGGCCCGACCCACAGCACTCGTGACACTCATCACCACTCCCCCCGACCCACTCCAGTATGTTGGCGAAATCAACGAGCTCGTCCTTGAGCTTTTCATTCTTCAGGACGACCTCAGCAAGACGGCCCATAATCAAGTCGAGGTCGTGCGAGTCACTTTTCAGCCGCTCGAGTTCCTTCAGCGGGACGGGCACAAACGTTGTGTTGTAGGGATCGTCAGTCGTCATCCCCTGCTCCTACCATCAGTATTTTATGCCCATCTTACGCGTTCGAGGCCTCTAGGATGAGCAGCTCTTCGGCGATAGACAGGGACCTCAGTTGCTGAACCAAGCAGCGCAGCACCGAAGCTACTGACTCGAGGTCGCAGTCCGGCAGCTCGACCTGCCGTGCCCACTGCTCGCAAATTTCGGCAGCGTGCTTCACCTCGTCTTCTAGCTCGGCAACCCGGGCTCGAAGCAATTGGAGCTCTTCGTTCTCTTTCTCGGCCAGATCCTCCAATTCTTTGATACGGTTAGCAGTCTGCCTCTTCTCTTGGCGCTGTATCAGATCTTTTTCCAGCTCAAGCTGGATGACAGTCGGCGTCCCTCTACTCATCTCCTACTCCTCCTGTACGTTGTTGCTCTTCCTCTATGTTGTTGATGAGGATCTCCAGCCTACGTCGCTGGTCAACCCACTCCCGTATCTCGTCGAGCCCAGCCGCGAGCCGCTGCCAGCTATGATCCCCGTCGACCGTGTACTCACGGCTGAGTGTGGGGATGTAAGGCACCCTGGGATTGGTCTTGGGGTGCACATCGGGTGGTATCCGCCGGAATTCATATTCTAACCCGCTGAGCAGCTCTTCGGCCTCATCAGACCATGCGTTGCCTTTGAGCCCGTGTAGCACTAAACTCATCTCACAGTCTCCGACTTCCCCTTCATCTTCCACTCGATCCCCGAGTCCAGCAGATCGCACAGCTCTTCAGCTCGAGCATAGACCTTCTCGGGGTGCTGTACGCTGCCCCTGATCCGGTAGATGATTGGCGTCTTCTTGAGGTGATTACCCCGACTCGTCTTCACCCACTGGAAGATGCCAACCGAGAATGTCTCTTGGCTGTTGTACAACTTCGCCGAAAGTGGAGCACACGCTCCGCTCCAATCGTAGGCATAACACTTCTCCCGGTGCTTCTTTTCAAAATCCATGTCAACTCTCCTCATACTTCTGGGGTCACTAAACCTTCCAACTGGTATCCTACTCGCTACTCCCTGGCTTTGATCGCCACGAGTGGGCCGTAGACTGACCCTAATCCCACGGTAGAAGTGGGAATGCTGCACGCCACGATGCCTCCAAGAGTGCTTGCCTGTGCGTAGCTTTCAGCGCCTCAACGATCTCCTCATTGACGCCGTACTCAGCCGGCGTGACCGGTGTGATTTGTAGCTTCTCATCGAGACGTCGATCCTTGACATCCTCGATGTTTTCAAGATCAGTTTTCACGTCAGACATTGTACTTCTCCTTATCGGAGCCCAATCCAAACAGGTCGTACATATCGGTTGTCATCTCACTCGCCCCCACGTTGTGGACCGAGATCAAACGTGTCATACAATTTAAGCGTTCCGTCCCGGATGCCCAGGAGCAGACTTCTCCCCTGCCTGAACCCATCTTCCCGAGCGGCTTCAATCTTTTGGACGACGTAATCACGAGCTCGCCGCGCAAGCTCATGAGCACTGGTGGCGTCACGGTGCTCCGATACCCAGTATTTGCCGATGATACGATCGGCTATAAGGCATGCTGCCTTGAGTTCGCGTTCCTCCTCTAAAGCACGCTGATTTCGCCGTAATTCGTCGAGTTTTCTAGCGACCGATTCAGAGTTCTCCAGCACCCTAGAGCAGCATGGGCATATGGGACCCTTTGCGACTTTACCGCACCCCACGCACAAGCGGAGCTCGTGTAAATGCTGAAGGGCGCTAGAAAGGCATGATTTCTTTGGGTGATAGGCCCATAATCCGCCTCCTCTTGTCTTAGTGTGGCACACCGTAATATGACCAAAACGGGTCACTTCTATGTCTAGAGCAGAGCTCCCTCCGAACGGTGTATCTAAACCATATATTGCGGACCCGCACCCAAAGCACTTTTTTGGGTATGACACTACATCATTCTTTGCGAGCGAGCCATCCTGGTTTATTTCTCGGGTCATCTTACTCCGTGCCCTCTTTCAATGCTGGAGAGACCAGGACACAGCCCTCGTCCTCGGTGGCAGGAGGCGCTGGCATCGGGAGCCATCCTGTCAGCGGTCCTCCGATGAACCCCGTACCGCTCCACTGTCCACGGCTCACGAGCAAGACCTCGCAGGGCTCGTCAGGAGGCCCGCTCTTCGATCTCGGGGTGGCCAAGGCTCGGAGGCGATCGCGGTCGCCCCTGTAGTGGATAACCTCGCCTTTGGATACGATGAGCTTGGCTTCCAGCTCGGCAACCCTGGCATGGAGCTGCTGGACGGCGGCAATCGCCTCAACCCGGTTCCGCTCCGGCTCCTCGAAGAGGAGCCGGTGCCTCCCGATTGCGTCGATGATCTTCTGTAGGTTGGTTTTCTCTGTCAAAATGGCTCCTCGGCCCGCTGGGGGCCTCCTCTTCTTCCGTCCTGGGGGTCAGCACGATCGCCACTCGTCGGCCATCTCAGCCCTCGTCCTCCTCCTCCTCCTCCTCCTCGTCCTCGGTGACCGGTCACCACGGTCTCCACCACTCCCTGATCCCGACGGCGACGGTGTCCTGCCACCAGCCGAGGTCGTCCAGCGCCAGTCCGACGACGCAGGTGATCGCCGCCATCCCGCGGAGCGACTCGAGGAGTTCGCCTCCGAGCGCCCACCAGCCCACCTCGGCGGCGACCAGGATGATCAGGGCGCCGAGGATCCATCGGTGCGTCGGGGTCATCCCTCATCTCCCAGCAGACCGAACTGCACCGGGGCTGCCGAGCCCTCGACGTCGGATGGGGTCAGGGTTCCTGGCGATGTCAATGTCTACATTTATCTTCATAGTCTAAACCCATTCAAATCTTTCTATTCCTGCTTTCTTAGCCATCCTAATATGCTTATTCTGTAGGTTGTTGGCTTTCCTAAAAGGAGTAGGTTGCAGACATAGGTAGTTCAAACAGTGTGACACCTTTTCCCCGTTTATGTCTACAACTGTGAATCCATGGCGAAACTTGTTTCGTCCTACTCCAAGCGCCATATCCCAATATATCTTGTAAAACAATTTTGCCATTTGGACTCCTTATTCATCGCATCCCAGAAAACCGAGCTGGACATGGGCCGGGTCGAGTGGGATAAAGATCAGAAAATCTTTTGGCTTCCCGACGAGTCCGCCTCCGCCAGGATACGGGTCCCACACCACCTCTCCATCGCGCCACACCACCTCGTGGTCACATCCCCTCGGACCAGCTCCGCCCGCGCCGCAGAGGATTCCGAGCCCAGGTTCGTCACTGTCAGAGAAGGAGACATTGATGGCCGTTAAACCACGAGGCAGGAGCCACTCCCTGAGCCTGTCGAGCCATACACATCCCCGTTCGGCTACGAAATTCGGAACGGATTCGATCGGCAGCTCAAGGATGGTCGCAACACACGCCCGGACACAGTCGTCGTTTCGTTGTTGGTGTTGTTTCAGCATCTCACCACACCGCCGTCAGCTTCCGTCGCTCCCAGGTCACGAGCAGGCTGCCGAGCTCCACACCCCCTCTCCAGAGGCAGGCGATGCGCCGGTACCTGTCGGGCGTCGTCCACGCGATGACGAGCCACGGCCAGCATTCGAGGTCCCATTGTTCCTTACGGTGAAATTTAAGCATATCTACCTCTCATCCTTACACGTATGCGCGCTGGGGGACATCCCAGAGCTCAAATCCCCCCTTTACTAAATCACTTTTGTGCAGCCAAGTACGTTTCATTTGATAGGCTCATCATCTGCTCGAGCATCTCCGCTCGCTGGTGAAAGCAACATTGGGCCGGCTGTCTCTACCAGCTCCGCAAATTCTTTTGAATTCGAGGTCATATCCGCCAATGAAACCGACAGCTTTTCCAGCAAAGACGCTGCCCGACTGAAAAACGCTTCACCCTTTTCGGACCATGGAATGGAGTGAGTATCACGCCTTTGCCCGTGTCTATCAATTCCAAAATTCCCGGGATTACGAATGCTTAGCGGAAGATCATTAGGGATTGCGTCATAGCTGTACACGTCTTCGGCGTTATCCCGAGTAACACAAGTTTCTTCATATACACCAGCCCAGATGAGAAGCCCTAGTCCACAACCAAAAGGAACATCACTCCGCACAAACCAGTGGCCGCCTTCTTCGACCCAAAACTTACCTTGAATCTTCACCCTGTATCGGATCACTTTTCGTTTTGTAGTACGCGCTTCGGTGAATTCACGTACTCGATTCTCCCACAGCACAAGTGCTTCATCCTGTGTTGTTGCAATCGCCTCGACAGGAGGCCCGAAAAGGTCAACGATTTCGTGGGGCCACGCTATACGAAACAAACCATCTCTGTTTACTCGGACCTTCAGTGCAAAGCGCCTCCCATTGAAGATCCGCCCTCGTGTGGTTATGATCGCCACTCAGTCGGTCTCCCAGTCCCAGCCATCACAGTCTGGGCTATCCTCTTCCTCGGCGAACGCAGCGATCAGCGTCTCCTCATGGCGATCAGCCTCTGCACGACGCTCGATGTACTCTTCGAACTCATGCTCCCAGACTTTCATCTCCACGAAGTCGGACAGAATCATAATGATCACACGATCGTTCCAACCTTCGGACTCCTGATACTCTCTGATGATCTCTTCCATGCCAAACCCCTCTGTCTGGGATCACTAAACCTCCCAGCTGATGTCCTACTCGCTACTCCCCAGCTTTGATCGCCACGAGTGGGCGGTGCATCTCCTTCGCGGCCGTTGCCACCGGTGCATATGACATCCGATGCTCGGGGCAGGGCCCGTGCTTGCGCAGACAGATCCCATGCACCTTCGTGCCATAACCCTTGCACGAGTGTAGATCATAGAGTGGGTACTCCGCAGCCAGCGTCATCATCCAACGATCACGATGCAGCTTGGCGATGATACTGGCTGCGGAGACAGCCATGAACAGGTCATCAGCTTTGGCTATGGCCTTCTGGTTTGCCTTCAGTCCACGTATGTGCCTGGTGCCGTCTACGATGACCTGAGCACCCGGTGCGCGCTCGAGACATCTCTGGGCACAGACCAGCATGGCAGCGTTCTCACAGGCTGCTAGGCCGTACTGGTCGATCTGAGACGCGCTGGACTGCACGATGACCCAATGGAGGGCGCGCTCTCGGATGATGGGGTCGAGGTCGGCACGTCGGTAGGCGCTCACCTTCTTCGAGTCGCGCACCCCCTTTATCACTGCGTCTTCGGGTAGAGCGACCGCGGCAACGACGAGAGGTCCACACCATGCTCCGTTGCCGCAGCCATCTATCCCGATGATCATATTCTCGGAGCTCACCTGATCACTCCTCCGTTATTTCGATCTCTGGCTTGAGCGGAGCTACGCCCTGCGCCATGGCCCTCCGCATCGCCTCCTCGAAATCGGGCATCCTGCGGCTCGAGAGCTCGCTCTCTTGACACCACTCTCCATACATCTCTTGCAGCGAGGCGTCTGGGATCATTAAACCTCCCAGCGGGTATCCTACATGATAGCGTTCCCTCGTAGTTGTCTGGGATCACTAAGACTCCCAGCAGGCATTCGGGGTCACTCACCCCAGTGTACCTTCGTAATTGAACTCACGCGCCAGCACCTCGTTTAGGCATCGCTCTGCCGCGGCGCGCGGTTCCGTATCCATCGCTCCGTACTTCACATCTGCACGGAGTGCCTTTGACATGATCGCGATCGACTCCTTACTCGTCGACGCCATAAAGGCCTTTTTCAGCGCCCGCGTCAGCCGAGCAGCAGCCAAGTTGCTCCCGCGCAGATCATATAGCTGCCAATCATCCGACGTTGTTGGGATGCGCACTGTGCGCTCTGGACCCTTGTAGTCTTCCATCGCTGTACCCTCGCCCTCCTCTCTTTGCTGTCTGAGAGCACTAAACCTCTCAGCTGGCATTCTAGTCCGTCTGGGATCATTAAACCTCCCAGCGGGTATCCTACATGATTTTGTATCCCTGTGGTCTGGGATCACTAAACCTCCCAGCGGGTGTGCGGGTTATATGTGATCGCACTCCAGGATCACTAAGCCTCCCAGCTGGCGTTCGGATGGTAGATGCTCGCGTCGTCTGAGATCACTAAACCTCTCAGCTGGCTATTTCACGGCTACTCCTCTTGTTCATCCGCTTGCGCTGCTTCACGCTCGCGCTTCGCAGCAGCTCGTTTCTGAAACCGACCGAGTTGGATCACGATCTTAGGCTCGAGCAGCTGTGGTGCGCCGACGAGGTCGCCTCGGCTTGTAGTCAGGATGTTTTCGCAGAAATTGACGTCCTGGTTCCACTCGGCGCCGCATCCGCCGCAGACATGGACGAGCTCCTTGGCCGCATCCCAGCGCTCACGCTTTTTCGCACCGTACCCACAGAGATGGCACCTCTGCGTCGCGAGCTCGACCTCTTTGTCTCCCTGCTTCAGTACGACACAGCCCTCTCTGAGCGATGTGTTACGCGTGATCTGCCGGGCGATAGAGGATGCTCCCTCTACACGAGCGGCCGACGGCTCCTTCAGTCGGTGTTCATCCTCGACAATGCGTCGAAGATCCCACGACTCGATACATACCACGGGATAGGCCTTCGCCAGCTCCAGGGCGAACAGACGGTACTTCTCACGCCGGAACCGCAGTGCGCCTCCTCGGCACCCGTTCTCATACTGCATGAGGTACCGATCCCTGTGATGCCAGGAGGTCAGCAGCTCGAGCAGTTCCTTCTTCTCTTCTGTTGGATTTTCCGCGTACTCCGTCAGCACATCGCAGTACAGCCCGTGGAACCGACTGAACGACTTCCACTTCTCGACACACTCCACCTCCATCGACTTGAAGATCTCTCCGAAACCCTCGATGGCCTTCTTGAGCTCGTCGAGGTCTATATCCCTGCGTGATCTGATCGACTCAGCTCTCTCTATCCGATCACGAAACTCCTCTCGTCCGAGCTCGAGGGTGCCCGTTCGGTTGTCCGAGCCGAGCCACGTCGCCACTCGAAGAGATCCATCTGCGAGTGCCCTCCAACCGCAGTTGATGGCCACGACCGGGATGCTGACCGGATCTGCGTTATCGAGGCCCGGGTGCCGCACGCACAGTGTGGTCTCAACGGTGAGCTGAAGGAAGTACCGGAACCTGTACAGACGATCGTCAACTCGACGACGGATGATCTTTGCCCACGTGATCCTGGATCCTGGGGGAAGTGGGCGGTGCATGACCATACGGAAGCTGGCTGTCTCTCCGCGCTTCATCCCTACCCTCATCGTAAAGGTGGTTCGGCCGAGGCGACATCGTAGGCCACGAGGCGTGCTCTTGTCCCACGCATAGGGGTCAACGGGCGTGATTCTGAACTGATTGTCGTGCCCGAAAACAGTCACCTCCGTCAGCGCTTTCGGCTTCTGGATCTGGACGGCGAGTGATCCCTCGCCGTTCCACCGACGAAATGCCGGGCACATGTGCCAGGGTGGCGGGACCTTACCCGGTCTCGATTTGGGCTTGGCGTTGACCGCGGCCTCGGCTGCAGCTTCCGTGATCAGGTATGTGCCCCAGTACACTTTCGAGTTTGCTCGGGCCAGTCTTTTCCGATCTTTCGCCTCTTGGGATGCGGCTTCATAGGCTGGCGTAAGCTCCGCTTTCACGGCCGCCTTCGCCGCCGTGAGTCTGAGCCGCACCTCAGCGGAAATCTCTTTGGCGGCCTCCCACTCTTCCGGGTCGACCTCGGGGTACCGATTGTCTTTTGACTTCGCTTTCTTCTGCCGGTCGATGATGTCGTTGAAGAGCTCATGAGTCTCGTCAGATTCTGTGACCAATGGGCCGAGAATTGGATGAGCCTGTTGAATGGCCCGGATACGAGCTCGTTTCGCTCTCTCGATCTCGATCAGTTTGTTATAGTACCGATGGGCCATGAGGATCTGATCCTCGACGAAGTCATGTCCCTCCATCGGGTCAAACGGGATTCCGTACTCATATATGAGTATCATTCTCTTTTCTCCTTTGCGCTTGCCGTCCGGGATCACTAAGTTTCCCGGCGAACAGTGACGATGACTGTTTCGTCCGGGATCACTAAGTTTCCCGGCGAACAGTGACGTGGTCGTTTCGTCTGGGATCACTAGACCTCCCAGCAGGTATGCGTGATGGTGACGTGGTCGTCTCGTCTGGGATCACTAAACCTCCCAGCAGGTGTGAGCATGCGGATACTCTCGTCTGGGATCTGAGTGCGCCTCGCTCTCACAGCTCTCATGGAGTCTGGGATCACTAAACCTCCCAGCTGGTATGTAGCTTGGATCAATCGTAGCCGTGTCGGACTGCCCACCAGACACGGACGATGAGCTCGCCCTCTACGTTCTTGTCGGGATCGTGTGAGGTGACCACTTCAGAATCTGGATGGATGCACTTACCAGGTATCCAGATCTCCTCGCCCCCCACGTCAAAGAGCACCGCGCCTCCGTCCGAGAGCTTGATGCACGTCGCGTCGCCCATCGAATGAGGTGCGTCCCATTCACTTGCCATGTCTGCTCCCTTCTGTGAGGACGTTTTCGTCCATTCTCCTAGTTCCGCTCCCGGGTCGATGAGACCGACGTCCATCCAGTGGATGATAGTACCCATGAGCTGGAGTAGGTGTGTCCGTAGATCCGAGTGGCGTCGGTGTAGATCGAGCACATCTTGATAGGCCGGGCTCCATCCATAATCTCCAGGTCGGGCCACCTGCGGGTCAGACGTCCCACCGAGAGCGGCAACTGAGCACCCAGCCAGCTGAACTGTGAGCTGCTCGACAGCAGTAGCAGACGCGCTCTCGCGCTCCCACGCCTCCTCGATGGCCAACAGGCGATCATCGTGTGATATGTGCTTCCACATCTCCTCGATGATCCTGTCCGGGAAATCTTCCTCTAGTCCTTCATCTCCTTCTTCACACGTGCAGGTACTATCGACACCGATACGCTCTCCGACGACGAATGCCATCTTACAGAGCTGCGTTCTCGCTTCGTTGCGTTTCATGCTTTGCTCCTCACAGTGCCTCGACGATGCTCAGCCAGGAGTAGTCTGGGATCACTAAACCCCCCAGCAGGTATTTGACCGTCAGCAGCTCTCCTTGAGGAATCGGCCACGCTCATCGCGTGGCCAGTTCTTCGAGTCCTCCGACAGCCACTTTCGAGATCTCTCTGACATCGTGTGATCTCGATAATCGAACTCGCACAGCTCTACCGATGTTGGGTCGACCCGCACCGGTTTTCCGTTTGGGTGCTCGACGACGAGGAAGACCATCATTGGAGAGCCGACTGGGTGGAACGTATTTCCGTACTCTGAATCTCGTTCCGTGTACCCGCTGCGCAACCATCGAACACCAGTGATCCAACCGTAGCCGGTCCTGTACCGATGTCGATCGACGAACACGTGCTCCTCTAGCCGCTTTTCCAGATTCCATACTCGCTCGGCCACCCGAGAGTAGTAGACCTGCCGGCCCATCATCTCAGCCGCGAATGTCTTCAGATTCAAGGTACTTGCCATGTTTGCTCCTCCTTTTTTATTGACAACGCACCTGACGCGTGTAAGCTCTGATCAGGATTTGCTAATGCCATCTGAGGGGCTTATCGATCTCAGACCTCATGTTGATCCACCAAGTCTTGCAATTTTGCTACCTCAGATTCCAACTCTGCAATGCGCTCATCACGACGGACGATCATGTCGAATTGATCATGCAGAGCGGCCTCGCAACGACACGGCAGGCAGACACCATCCTCATCGAGATCCTCATCACACTCACAGCCGTTCCAAGAGATATCCCGGAGAGCTAGAGCTAACGGCGTGAGCTCACCGTTAGGCTGGACGCTCTGGCTCGCGTTACACCACTTCTCCATGATCGCTCCTTACTCAATCACCTTCACGAAGGTCTTCCAGTGATCTCTGATCATGCTCTTCGTAGCATTGATGGTAGCCCGCCGAAAGTCCTCAATCTCACGGTCCAGTACCCCAACGAGCCAGTCAATTTGCTCTTCAGGGATCCAATCAGCGTTGAAACGAATGATCCCGTTGAAGTCCAAAACCTTGCTGCGCCCGTTCCACTCGAGTAGCGTCCTGCTGTCCTTGAACCTCCTAGCTTCCTTTGGATGAAGGGTAGGACCCGCCGCCAACTTGGAAGTTGCCTTCTTGAGCTCTATCTTGAGAAGAGTGATTTTAGCGTCTCGGTCACGCATGCAGACAGCCGCAGCATCCACGACAGCTTCGATCTCCTTCCGCATGCTGTCACACTCTGCCTTGAGACGATCAATCCTGCACCATGGGCATTCAACTGGACCAGGCCAGACGTGTGAGTGACACGAGATATCCGACGCTTTCTTAGGTTCCTTCGGAGCGCCAAGGCCCTCTTTTTCAGCCTCTTCTTGCCCCTCGACTGAGCCTGTCTTGAGGAAGACGTAGCGACGGTTCTGGATCTCTTCGTCCCACGCTTTTTCGGTCTTGATCCGTGCAGTAGAGAGCGCAATGATGCACTGAGTAAGCGCCTCCTCGAACGAGGCGTAGCTACCTCGATCAAACATATCGAATATGGCTGCTACGAACGGATCCGTCAGTCGCAATGCGTACAGCGCGGCCAGGTGTTCTCCGGGCTCCTTGAACTCAATCATCGAGTCCTCCCACGACGTCAGCGATAAAGAGGCAGAAATTCGCTACGTCAGCACATGCGTCCGCTACCTCTCTGATCAGTACGCCACGTGATTCAGCGTGCAGGTGCATCTGCTGAACGTCTATCGCATCCTCGAGCTCGTCAACCTCCTCCAAAAGACGCTCCAGTAGCTCGGAGGGGGTGTTATACGCCCAGCCCGGTTTGTCTTCATGCTTTCGCAGAGCGCGCTCCATCTCTTCTGCAAACCTACGCACCTTTGGGCGTAGCTCGATCTCTTCGATCTCTTCAATCACTTGGACCCTCTTCTTCCTCTTCTTCCGGCTCGTGTACCTTGTCTACGCTGACCCACCCAACATCGTTACCCTCGGAATCGCTTTGTATCCACAGATTGTATCGTACTCCGCCCTTCTCTACTCGGAGCCCGAAGTACCCATACGGGTCCTTGATCACACATGTGATCGTGCCGTCTATCAGTTTTTCCATCTGCTTCTGGCAGTATTCAGAGTTGTGACTCATTTCACCGATCTCAATTTCTGTGCAATATCTCGCATCGCTTGCATAACCTGCTCGAAGGACTTATCAGTCCATTTCGCGCCTGACGGATGAGCTTCGTTATAGGCCGTCATTCCGGCCACACGAGCTTTCAGCGCTTCGAGCTCCGCTACAAGTGCCCACATATTCGCATCCATTCTAATCTCGTGCTCACTCTGACGGTAGACACCCTCGAGCGTCCATCCGTAGCGCAAACCGGACGTCAGGAACCATACGGACTGCCACAGGCCACCGCTTGCCCAGAGAGACAGCCCCAGAATCCAGTT